>SAMEA3387512__coassemble_1075_pt1 | contig 26938 bp, 30 predicted proteins | sample SAMEA3387512__metabat2_high_PE_013 | metagenome-assembled genome bin SAMEA3387512 (sample SAMEA3387512) | Felis catus | biome: Faeces | place: United Kingdom | collected 2012 | reverse complement strand
AAAGGAACGGATTTACAGTCCGCCGCGTTTAGCCACTTCGCTACTCCTCCATATGTTTTTCAAGTCAACTATTAAATAGTACTATAAAATAATAATTATTTCAAGAGAAAAACATAATTTTTTTGAATAAATAATGCGTAAAGCTATTTATTCTTGTAAATTCCAACGCATTAAAATCGTTTCAATTGCAGCATCTAAACTACGATCTGTTTGAATTTCTTCTTCATTCATAAAACTAACAAAAGATTTAGGCCCATAATGTAATACTTCTCCAATTGTCTTTTTACCAATCGCAAGCTGGGTAACATCATAATTTGTACCATCTATTTGTTTCGTTGTTTCTACAACTTGTACTTGAATATCTTTATTTTTCTTCAATGTTCATCCCTCTTTTCTTAACATATCTATTCTAATCAAACCATCTAGATACTGTCAATAAAAAAATATGGCCAATCCTAACTTGAATTGGCCATCAAAATGCTTTTATTACATAATCGTATTCGTTAGTACAACATCAACTAACTCATAATCATCGCTAGTCAATACTGCTTTCACCTTTTCAGCATCCTTAGTTGCTAATTGAATTTCCACAAAGATTCCTTTAGATAAACGATTAACCACTATCGTTTCAATATTCATTTGAGCATCTGCTAGTTCCTTAGCAATCACCGCTAAAATACCATGATGTTCCTTAGTGATTTTTAGTGTAACTCTGACGCCACCATTTTCATAACCAGAAATCTTTAAAAAGGCATCAAAAATATCGTTATTCGTGATAATACCTACCAATTGATTCTTTTCCATTACAGGTAAGACCCCGATGGATTTTGTGCGCATCACTTTTATGGCATCTTCCAATAATGCATCGGCCTCAATTGTGGTAACATGGGTTAACATCACATCACCAACCTTAGTTTTATTAATTAAATAATTCAGCTCAAATACACTTAAACTAGTTGCTTTTGAAGGCATCGATTCTTGAATAACCCCCTGTGTAATTAAACCAACCAATTGATTATCCTCTATCACCGGTAAACGATGAATATCATGCTTTTTCATCAAGTCAATCGCATCAAAAATAGGTGTTTGTGGTGTTACGGTAACTAACTTTTCCGTCATAAAATCTCTTACAGTCATGGTTTAACCCCCTAGATATGCTTTACGTACAGCTTCACTTTCCAATAGTTCTTTTCCTGTACCTTCTAATACAATTTTTCCAGTTTCTAATACGTAGCCGCGATTGGCGATTGATAATGCCATTTTCGCATTTTGCTCAATCAATAAGACTGTTGTACCTTGAGCTTGGATTTCTTGAATAATGGAAAAGATTTCCTTAATAAAAATTGGTGCAAGTCCCATTGAAGGTTCATCTAATAATAATAATTTTGGCTTAGACATCAAAGCTCTTCCCATCGCAAGCATTTGTTGTTCCCCACCAGATAAAGTCGCAGCATCTTGATTACGACGTTCCTTTAAAATTGGAAACTTCGCAAAAATCTGTTCGAAATCCTCTTTAAGTGTATTGTCTTTACGTAAAAAAGCACCCATATCTAAATTTTCTTGTACAGTTAAGCCACTAAAAACATGACGCCCTTCCGGAACTTGAGATAAGCCATCAGCAACAATTTTTTGCGGTGCAGCTTTTTCAATATTTTTTCCCTCAAAGATAATTTGGCCATTTGAAGGACGAACTAGACCAGATATTGTTCTTAAAATCGTAGTCTTTCCTGCACCATTGGCACCAATCAGGGAAACAATTTCGCCTTGTTTGACTTCAAAACTGACATTATGGACAGCTTGAATCATGCCATAATGAACAGATAGATCTTGTACTTTTAGCATTACATTTCCCCTCCTAGATACGCTTCAATAACTTTTGGATTATTCTTTATTTCCATCGGTGTACCATGGGCAATGACACGTCCATATTCCAACACATAAATTCGTTCACATACATCCATAACCAGACTCATATCATGTTCAATTAAGATAATGGTTAAACCAAATTCACGTTGGATTTTTCTGATTAATTCGGTTAATTCAGCAGTTTCTTGTGGATTCATCCCAGCAGCTGGCTCATCTAAAAATAAAATTTTCGGCTCAGTAGCTAATGCCCGGACAATTTCCAAACGTCTTTGTTCACCATACGGCAAGTTTTTGGCTAAGGTGTTAACTTTTTGATCCAAATCAAAAATTGCTAATAAATCTTTGGCTTTTTGTCGCATCTCTTCATCATTTTTATAAAACTGTGGTAAACGTAGAATGCTTGAAAATACCCCTTTAGCATGTTTGGTATTCATCGCAATCAAAACATTATCCATGACCGTTAGCTCTTTAAATAGACGAATATTTTGAAAAGTACGTGATAAGCCTAAATCAGCAATTTTGTATGGTTTCATGCCATTTAAACGATTTTCCTTACCTTCAACAGTAAATAAAACATCACCTTCAGAAGGTACATACACGCCAGTCAATAAATTGAACAAGGTCGTTTTGCCGGCCCCATTCGGACCAATCAACCCAACTAGTTCATTTTCTTCTAAAGTTAGATTCACACGTGAGACAGCAGTAAGCCCACCAAAATTTTTAGTTAAATTTTTAACGTCCAACAGAGGCATTGACATCGTCTCCTTTCTTCGTGAATTTATCAATAATACGTTTCACTGAAAATTCCCATGTACCTAATAGGCCGCTTGGTTTAAAAATCATGATAATAATTAAAGTTAACGCATATAAAATCATTCGCAAATATCCGAAATCTTGTAGATACATATTTAGAATACCTAGTACAACTGCCGAAAGTACCGCACCAGTTGTACTACCGATGCCCCCAAATACGACAATAATCAAGATATCAATGGTCTTCATAAATTGATAATCTTTAGGGAAAACAGATTGTTGGTAACTTGCAAATAATGTTCCGGCAATACTTGCTAAAACAGCACCAATCACAAAGGCTAATACTTTATATTTCGTCGTATTAATTCCCATCGCTTCAGCCGCAATTTCATCTTCACGAACCGATAGTATGGCACGACCCGGCGCACTATTCATCAAGTTAGAAACCAGGATAATCGAAATCAAAGCAAAAACAAAAACGACTTCCCATGTTGTAACTTGTGGTAATCCGAAAATTCCTGAAGGTCCATTTGTGATATCTCTAAAGTTCACAATTAAAATACGGATAATCTCTGCAATCCCTAAAGTAGCAATGGCCAAATAGTCTCCTTTTAAGCGTAAAGTAGGTAGACCAACCACATAGGCAACAATACCAGATACAAGCATTCCAACTAATAATCCCATGATAAAACCACCATATGTAGGATTGCTAGAAGTAATGATAGCACATGAGTAAGCTCCAATTGCCATAAAACCAGCATGTCCCAAAGAGAATTGTCCTGAAAAACCAATAATCAAATTTAACCCAACTGCAGCAATAATATTAATACCAATATTAACAATAATCGCATCGGTAAATAGCGTAATGAATCCGCCATTATATAAAGCAAGTAAAACCCCGTAAACAACTGCGGCAATAGCTACCCAGGCGATATTATATTTTAAATTTTTCTTCATCTTGGGCACCTACACTTTCTCTTTCACATTTTTACCAAGGATACCAGCAGGACGTACGAAAAGAATAATTATTAAAATCAAGTACACTAAAGCATCCTTATAATCAGAAAATCCAAAAGCAGTAGAAATTGTTTCAATCAAGCCGATTACAAAACCACCTAAAGCTGCACCAGGGATAATTCCAATACCACCTAAAACCGCGGCAATAAACGCTTTAAGTCCTGGAGCAACCCCCATCATTGGATCAATTGAGTTATAATACAACCCAATTAACATCCCACCGGCAGCGGCTAATGCAGAACCAAGCGCAAAGGTAAAGGAGATTGTACGGTTGACACTAATCCCCATTAATTGGGCAGCATCCGCATCCACACTTACAGCCCGCATCGCTTTACCCATCTTGGTCTTCTGAATAATCAATTGTAACAAAACCATTAAAACGATAGATACAACTAAGATTAATACTTGAATATTACTTACTTCAATAAAGCCGAGATGATAGGTTTTGCGAGTAATATCTTGTGGAAACGGACGTACATCTGGCGAGAAGAAATAAATCATAATATTTTGTAAAAAGAAGGATACTCCAATCGCCGTAATCAAAGCAGAAATACGTGTTGATTTTCTCAAAGGACGATAAGCTAAAAATTCAATGGTTACACCTAAAAAAGCACAGGCAATCATTGAAATAATCATCGCTGGGAAAAAGCCAATTCCCGTATTATTTAAAAGGAAGTAGCCAATAAAACTACCAATCATATAAATCTCACCATGAGCAAAGTTAATCAACTTGATGATTCCATATACCATGGTGTAACCCAATGCTAATAAGGCATAGATACTTCCCAGGAACAAACCATTTATTAATTGTTGAATGATTGCTTCCATATCGCAAATCTCTCTTTCTATATAAAGTTTAAAAGAAGGAGGCCGACCTGAGCCAGACCTCCACTTTCATTATTTTGCATTGATGGTTTCTGCAGATGATTCTTTACCATCTGTTAAGCCAAGAATTACAAGTGATTTTTCAGGGTTGTGGTCTTTATCGATTGTCATTGTACCAGTAACACCTTCAAAATCTTTCAAGTTAGCTAAGCCTTTTTGAATGGCTGCAGAGTCTGCTGATTTTTGATCTTCAATTGCTTGTTTAATCATGTATAGTGAATCATAAGCTAAAGCGTTAAATGTTGAAGGTTCAGCATTGTATTTTGCTTTATAAGCTTCAATGAACGCAGGTACTTTATCAGTTGCTGGTGCTTTGGTAGAGAAGTGCGTACTATAAAATACATTGTTTACATTTTGTGCTCCAGCTGTTTGTACCATCTTTTCATCACCAAAACCATCTGCACCGATGATTGGTTGCGTAATTCCTAATTCACGAGCTTGTTTAATGATTAAACCTGCTTGTGTGTAATAACCAGGAACATAAATAGCGTCAAAATCTTTCCCTTTAAGTTTTGTTAATACTGCTTGGAAATCTTTATCGTCTTGTGTAAAGTTTTCTTCTAGAACGATATTACCTTTATATTCTTTCTTGAAGGCTTTTGTTAATCCAATCGCATAATCACTAGAATTATCTGCCAAAATCGCTACATTTTCGGCTTTTAATTTATTCGTAGCATAATCGGCTAACATAATTCCTTGGAAACTATCTTGGAAACATGAACGGAAAACATATTTCTGAACATCCTTACCATTTAAAGTAATTGAATCATCAGTTGCAGAAGGTGAGATAACTGGCACCTGTGCTTTAGTCATATTCGGAATCACCGTTTTAGTCGCTCCTGATGTTGCAGGTCCGATAACTGCTACGACTTTATCATTTGTCACTAAGTTTGCTGCGACTGTGGCTGCTTCATTATTGTCAGATTTATTATCTTTGACAACCAACTTCACTTTTTTACCCAAAATACCGCCGTCTTTATTAATTTGTTCAGCGGCTAATTCAACCCCATTTTTTTCAGCACTACCATAGGCCGCTACACCACCAGATAACTCGAGGTTTACCCCAATCTTAATGGTGTCTCCAGATTGTTTGTTTCCACCACCGGCAGCTCCTTTACCGCCACCTGGCGCAGCGCTACATGCTGAAAGTAATACTAAACCTGCTACTAAATAAGCTAATTTTTTCATCTTCATCCTAGTTGTCCTCCCTTAATACCTTTTAGGATATGTCCACACTATACATAAAAATTTTCTAATTGTCAACAGAATTTTCAGAAAATTTATTATTTTGGAAAATATATTTCAATTCGGAAAAATATACACAATTTAAAAACGTTTACAAAAAAAGACCAACAATCACCTAATCCCTATAATTAGGACGATGTTGATCCTTAGTATTACGTTTCAAAGAAAATTTTAAAGGGACATAATCGACACCACCCTTGACAAACGGATGACATCTTAAAATTCTGGCTATCCCCATTAATGAGCCTTTCAATGCCCCATGTACTTGAATCGCTTGTATCATATAGTTTGAACAAGTTGGATGATAGCGACAACTTGGTGGAAATAACGGCGAAATAAAACGTTGATAAATTCGAACCAATTGAATTAAGATTTTTTTCATTCCTATACCTCTCAAAAAAATGGCTAGCAACGTGAATAATGTTTACTAGCCATTTTATCTCCTTTATTTCAAAAAATCAAAAATATGGCGCCAAATAGACGGTTTAAAGACATCAAGTGCACGACCATCTCCCATAATACCATAACCTATCATTAATCCGACAACGAATAAAACAATCGCCAATATCACAACTAATAATATTTTAAGCAACACTTTGATACTGTAGTGAGTATTTTTCATTCTATTTACCTACTAGACGTTCACACTAGCATTATTCTTTTCATTTACGTCTTGATTTACTGCCACACGAATCACATCTGCACCTAGAGCTTGCAATTTCTCATGGAATTTGTAGTATCCACGGTCTAAATATTTTAAGTTTCTAACACGAGTTCTTCCTTTTGCTTTTAGCCCTGCAAGAATTAATGCTGCAGCCGCACGTAAATCAGTTGCATATACAGTAGCTCCTTGTAACTCGTGTCCACCTTCGATACAAGCGACTGATCCATCAATTTTTACATGGGCATTCATTCGACGCATTTCTTCTAAATGTTGAAATCGATTTTCAAAGACTGTTTCTGTCACAAAGCTATTTCCTTTTGCGACAAGTTGAATTGCAGTCATTTGAGCTTGCATATCAGTAGGAAATCCTGGATGAGGGAGTGTTTTAACATCAGTAGGTTTTAATTCTTTAGGACCGATTACGCGTACTCCCTCTTCGACTTCAAAAATCTTTGCGCCCATTTCCATCAATTTAGAGATCAATGGACGATTGTGTTCTGAAATGGCATCCGTAATGACTACATCTCCACCGGTCATTGCAGCAGCTACCATAAAAGTACCTGCTTCAATTCGATCTTGTACAATTGAGTGTGTGACACCGCGAAGATGCTCAACTCCTTCTATACGCATTGTTTCAGTACCAGCACCATAAATCTTTGCACCCATCTTATTTAAAATATTGGCCAAATCCACAATTTCTGGTTCGCGTGCAACATTTTCAATAATTGTTGTGCCTTTTGCTTTGACTGCAGCCATCATAATATTTTGAGTTGCACCCACACTAGGAAAATCCAAATAAATATGCGCACCGTGCAGTTCATCCGCAATCGCTTCAATATATCCTTCTGCTTGATTAATTTTTGCTCCTAATGCTTGGAAGCCCTTAAGATGTAAATCAATTGGACGCGCACCAATAGCACAACCACCAGGCATAGCAACTTTTGCATGACCATTTCTTGCCAATAACGGCCCCATCACAACAATGGATGCGCGCATTTTACTCACATATTCGTATGGCGCCTCGATTGCCAGTTTTTTTGTAGCATCTATGATTACTTGATTATCATCTTCATTAAATTCTAAATCGACATTTAGATGACGAATAACTTCATTCATCGTAAAAACATCTGAAAGAATAGGTACATTATTAAGAATGGTTTGCCCTTGATCAGCTAATAGACTTGCAGCTAGAATCGGTAATACTGCATTTTTTGCACCTTCTATTTTAACTGAACCTTTAAGGGCCTTGCCTCCCTGAACGATAATTTCTTCCATTACTTTCGTTCCCTCCAAAATTAAATCTTCAATTACTGCAAACGAGCAATAAAAAGATTTTTTGACAATTGCAATATTTCAAAGAAAAAACTACTCACTAGATATCCTAGTCCTATAGCTAGAAGTAACATCAATACCCTAATTTGACCTTCTTTATTCTTCTTAAACAGCGTTTGCAAATTTAAAGATTGCAAAGACCAAAAGGCTAAATATATCCAAATCAAGTGGCTGATAAAGCGCACAAGCTGTTCGATAGTATTATTTACCATTGTTACCTCCCTATTTCCTTAACATTCCAATGATAACTTATTTTTTCATGAAAATCAATTATCACTTTCAAAATAGTATAATCAGATTAAAATGATAGCCAGATACTATTCATTCTACACGCTCAAATGAAAAATTATAGTTCCAATAATTTACAAAATAATAAAAATTTCGTATGATTTAATTATATCAAATTTGGAGGGATATTCATGTCTGATCAACAACATTCATATACAGAAGAACAAATTGAAGCAATAAAGGAGAAAATTCTAACCGCTTTGGAAACAGTTATTGACCCTGAACTAGGGATTGATATTGTAAACTTAGGATTAGTTTATGAAGTTGAATTTAATGGGTCAACTGGAGAAACGGTCATTAAGATGACGCTCACAACGATGGGATGTCCGTTAGCCGATATCTTAACTGATAATATTCATGATGCTTTAGAAGAAGTCGAAGAAGTAAAAAGTGTTGACGTTAAACTTGTATGGTATCCAGCATGGACAACTGATCGAATGAGTCGGTATGCTAGAATTGCCCTAGGTATTCGCTAGGTTGACTAACTAAAAAGACTTGAGCCAAATCAATGGCCTCAAGTCTTTTTTTTATTGATGTTGTGATACTTTCAATCGGTTCATTGCACGATGTAACATAACTTCGGCCCGTTTCAATGAATCACTATCTTTATTTTCTTTTGCCTCTTGAATTAATCGTTCAGCGCGTTGTTTTGCTCGTTGTGCGCGTGGTACATCAATATCACGTTCACGCTCAGCACTATCCGCTAAAATGGTCACTACATTATCACGAACTTCCATAATCCCACCATTTACCGCAATCCAATCAACATGTGTATCAGAATCAGTTCGTTTGACCCTAACTTCGTCAATAGTTAATGGAACGATAATTGGTGCGTGATTTGCCAAGATCCCGATTTCGCCAGTTGGTGTCTTAGCAACAACAATAGCTGCATGATGGTCATAGACAAGTCCTGCTGGTGTGACAACTCGAACAGTTATACTATTTTCCATAGGACACCTCTTTCTAGTATCCTAGTGTTTTTGCTTTTTCAACAACGTCTTCAATACGACCAACACTACGGAAAGCTTCTTCTGGTAAGTGGTCATACTTACCTTCTAATATTTCCTTGAAACCTTTAATAGTCTCAGCAACAGGCACATATGAACCAGGTTGACCCGTAAATTGTTCAGCTACGTGGAAGTTTTGTGATAGGAAGAATTGAATACGACGAGCACGTGCAACTAACACTTTTTCGTCATCAGATAATTCATCCATACCTAAAATAGCGATGATATCTTGTAATTCACGATAACGTTGTAAAACATGTTGTACTTCACTAGCGACTTCATAGTGTTCTTCACCAACAATTTCAGGTGATAAAGCACTTGAACTTGAAGCTAGTGGGTCAACAGCAGGATAAATCCCTTGTTCTGTTAATTTACGCTCTAAGTTAGTTGTTGCATCTAAGTGTGCAAAGGCAGTCGCTGGTGCAGGGTCAGTATAGTCATCAGCCGGCACATAAATCGCTTGAATAGAAGTGATAGAACCCTTCTTAGTTGAAGTGATACGTTCTTGTAATTGCCCCATTTCGGTAGCCAACGTTGGTTGATAACCTACAGCAGATGGCATACGACCAAGCAAGGCTGATACTTCAGAACCCGCTTGAGTGAAACGGAAGATGTTATCGATAAATAGCAACACATCTTGTCCTTCTACATCACGGAAATATTCAGCAATCGTTAACCCTGTTAAAGCAACACGCATACGAGCTCCAGGTGGTTCGTTCATTTGACCAAACACCATGGCTGTTTTTTCAATAACTCCTGAATCACGCATTTCGTGATACAAGTCATTACCTTCACGGGTGCGTTCACCAACACCGGTAAATACAGAAATCCCACCATGTTCTTGTGCGATATTATGGATTAATTCTTGGATTAAGACGGTCTTTCCTACTCCGGCACCCCCGAATAGACCAACTTTACCACCTTTTAAATAAGGTGCTAATAAGTCGATAACTTTAATCCCTGTTTCTAAAATTTCAGTACTTGTACTTAAGTCTTCAAATTTTGGTGCAGCTTTATGAATTGCAGAACGATCTGCATCTTGTGCAAATGGTTCTTGCATATCAATCGTATCTCCTAAAACGTTAAAAACACGTCCTAGCGTTTCTTTACCAACCGGAACTGAAATTGGTTTACCTGTATCGACAACTTCCATCCCACGTTGTAAACCATCCGTTGATTCCATGGCAATTGTACGAATGATGCCATCACCTAATTCTAAGGCAGCTTCTAGCACAATTTTACTTTTTTGTTCATCATTTTTATAGACCAATAAGGCGTTGTTGATATCTGGTAATTCTTGACTCTTAGAAAAATCTACGTCAACAACCGGCCCAATGACTTGAACAATTTTGCCTGAACTCATTTATTTTCCTCCACTCATTCTCGAAATTATTCTAAGGCAGCTGCGCCACCAACAATTTCGGTAATTTCTTGGGTAATAGCCCCTTGACGTGCACGGTTATATGCAATAGTTAAATCATCAATAATCTTCGTTGCATTATCTGTAGCAGTCTTCATCGCAGTCATTCCAGCTGCGTGCTCTGCTGTTTTTGCATCCACAATAGCGCCGTAAATTAAGCTTTCAGCATATTGTGGCAAGAGTTGATTTAATATCGCGTCTTTCGAAGGTTCGAAGATATATTCTTGTTCGTATTCTTTATTTTGACCTGGGTCTAAATCTGAAATAGGTAACATTTTTTCAACACGGAACTGACTAGTCAGTGAGTTCACATGATGATTATAACAAACATATAATTCATCAAATACTTCATTCTGGTACATTGTCGTTGCCATATGAACAATCTTACGTACTTCTTCAAAACTTGGTTGATCGGACAAGTTTCGTAATTCATAAGCTAGGGGAATGCCTCTAGATTTGAAAAACTCAGCCCCAGTTGCCCCAATTGAAATAACGACATAATCTTCTTTATTCTTATGATCATTTTCAAATATAGACATCATCTGTTTTAAAATCGAACTATTATAACCACCAACTAAACCACCATCAGATGTAATGACGATATAGCCTGTTTTCTTAACCGGACGTGTAATCAACATACTATTGTAGTCAAATTTATTCGCATTCTTATTATCTCCAATAGCTAAGATTTGTTGCGCAGCTAAGTGCGTTACAACCTCACGCACTTTTTCCGCATAAATTTGAAACTGGCGAGAATGCGATTCCGATTTAGTTAATTTAGCTGCTGAAACCATGTGCATCGCTTTCGTAATTTGGCTTGTTTTTTTCGTAGAGGTAATTCTTTGCTTGATCTCGTTTAAAGATGCACCCATTTCAATTCACCTCATTAATTTTGTGCATTTACCATTTCTGCAATGCGTTCTTTTTTAGATTGTTGCGCATCTAAAGTTTCTTTATATGAATCTCTGAATTCACCAATTGCTTTTTTCAATTCGTCCTCATCAGGTAAATCTTTGGTGGTACGAATCGTTTCGAACAAGTCATTATGGTTAGCTTCCATATATTCAAATAATTCACTTTCAAAACGTAAAATATGATCAACAGGAATCGCATCAAGGAATCCTTTCGTTAATGCATATAAAATCACAACTTGTTTTTCAACAGGTAGTGGCGCATGTAATTTTTGTTTTAAAATTTCGACTGTACGACGACCACGATTTAATTTTGCTTGTGTCGCTGCGTCTAAATCAGAACCAAATTGGGTAAATGCTTCTAACTCACGATAACTTGCTAAGTCCAAACGTAATGTACCAGCAACTTTTTTCATCGCTTTAATTTGGGCAGAACCCCCAACACGAGAAACCGAAAGTCCTGCAGCAACCGCCGGACGAATACCTGAGTAGAATAAATCAGATTCTAAGAAAATTTGGCCATCAGTGATTGAAATCACATTTGTTGGAATATATGCAGAAATATCCCCTGCTTGTGTTTCAACAAATGGTAAAGCAGTCATTGAACCACCACCTAATTCATCACTCAATTTAGCCGCACGTTCTAATAAACGAGAATGTAGATAGAAAACATCCCCTGGATAAGCTTCACGACCTGGTGGACGACGTAATAGTAAAGATAATTCACGGTAGGCAACAGCTTGTTTTGACAAGTCATCAAATACAATCAATACATGTTTGCCATTATACATAAATTCTTCACCCATTGCAGTCCCGGCATAAGGTGCGATATACAATAATGGTGCTGGTTGAGAAGAACCTGCAGCTACAACAATTGTATAGTCTAAGGCACCATATTTACGTAAAGTTTCTACTTGTGCACGCACAGTTGAGTCTTTTTGACCAATTGCGACATAGATACAAATCATGTCTTGACCCTTTTGATTGATAATTGTATCAATGGCAATAGAAGTTTTACCAGTTTTACGGTCGCCGATGACTAATTCACGTTGACCACGGCCAATTGGAACTAGGGCATCAATCGCTTTTAAACCTGTTTGCATTGGTTCGTGAACAGATTTACGTTGCATAACACCTGGCGCCATTGCTTCAACTGGGCGTGTTTTTGTCGTTTCGATAGGTCCTAAGCCGTCAATTGGTTGACCTAATGGATTTACCACACGTCCAATTAATGCTTCACCAACTGGCACTTCCATAATACGACCAGTACGTTTTACTTTATCTCCTTCACGAATGGTTTCAAAATCACCTAAAATGATGATACCAACATCATTTGATTCTAAGTTTTGAGCCATCCCGAATGAGCCATTTGAAAATTGTAGAAGTTCACCACTCATAGCATTTTCTAAACCATGAGCACGAGCGATTCCGTCACCGACATAAGTAACAGTTCCCACTTCTTCAACAGAAAGTTCATTTTGATAATTTTTAATTTGCTCTTTGATTAAAGCACTAATTTCTTCTGCCTTAATGGCCATCGAATTCACCTCTTTAACTACTCTTATAGTAATTTCGCTTTAATATTTTCTAATTGTGTCTTTAAACTACCATCGATGACTTGATGATTTGTCTCCACAATTACCCCACCAATAATTGATGGATCGACTATTTCTTTTAGCTCAGCCGATTTCAAGCCAAATTTTGCGAGTATTTTTTCTTCTAATTTTGCCTTTTGTTGTGCACTTAAAGGAACAGCAGTAATCACAGTACCTTCAAGAATTGCAAACTCTTCGTTATATAATTTCGTAAAGGAATCGACAATGTATGGAAATTCAACAAATCTTGAATTTTCAAAAATCACTTGTACAGATTCTTTTACTAAATTAGTGCAATCTTTGGTTAAAACATCAACAATGGCTTGTTTTTTTGTTGTATCCAAACGCACATCGGTTAACAAAAGACCAATTTCAGGCATTTTTTCAAAGATGCTTTTTAATTCTAATAATTCTTGATGGGTCTGCGCTAAGCAATCATTTTCGACCGCCAATTCAAAAATAGCTTTACCATAGCGTTTGCCAACTTCATACTTACTTAGTTTCATGATTTGCACTCAATCCTTCAATATATTGATTGATTAAGGCTTCATGTGTTTCAGTAGAGATTTCTTTATTTAAGATTTTTTCAGCAATTTGAATACTTAATAATGCTACATCATCTTTAATTGCATTCATCGTATGTTCACGTTCTTGAGAAATATCCGCTTGAGCTTTTTCTTTTAAGCGAGAAACTTCTAACTGTGTTTCACGAAGAATGTTTTGACGGCTTTGTTCTCCACTGTCTTTGGCATTTTTGATAATATCTGCCGCTTCAGAGCGTGAATTCATCAATTGCTCTTGACGTTTTTGTTCTAACGCTTGAGCATTGACTCTTGATTTCTCCGCATTATCCAAGTCATCAGAAATCTTTTTCGCCCGCTTGTTCATCATATCAGCAACAGAATCCCAAGCAAATACTTTTAATAAGATTAACAAGATAAGGAATGATAATGTAACGATTAACATATCCCCAAATGTAGAACTTGGATGTTCAGCCGCTAAAATAATTGGATTGAACATATTTGATTCTCCTTTTCTCTAATTTTATCTTGCTTAGATCAAAGAAGTCTTATTTATTTACTAATAAGAAAGCAATAACGATACCTAAGATTGGCACAGCTTCGATTAAGGCAACCCCGATAAACATTGTTGAACGTAATTGTCCAGCCATTTCAGGTTGGCGAGCCATAGATTCTACTGTTTTTGAAATTACTTGTCCGTTACCTAAACCTGCCCCTAAAGCTGCTCCGATAACTGCTAAACCTGCTGCGATGAAATTCATAATTTTTTCCTCCTAATTTATGCGCCGTTAAATTAATGTTCGGCGGCAATTTTGTGATTTAAGAATACCATTGTTAGAGTGACAAATACATAGGCTTGGATGGCACCAATGAATAGCGAGAAGCCAATCCATGTCATTTCAATTGGGACTACCAATGGCAAAGTAATCCAACCAAATGCTTTAAAAAGTGAAGCAATCAACGTAAGCAATACTTCACCGGCATAGATGTTACCATATAAACGTAACCCAAGCGTAATAACATTCGTAAACTCTTCAATAAACTTAATTGGCATTAAGAAAAAGACCGGTTCTAAATAGGAGTTTTTAAAATATCCCTTAAAACCAAAACGCATTACACCAAAATAATGAGTTAATAAAATGGACATCAATGCTAAACTCATTGTGATAATAGGATTTGCTGTTGGACTCTTCCAAAATGTTACCTCATGACCATTCATTGGAAAGACTAGTTTCGTCATCAAACCAATTTCATTAGCGAAGAACACAAATAGGAAAAGTGTAAATCCTAGAAGATGGAAATTGCCAACTTCTTTTGCGGGAAGCTGATCACTGAGAATGCCGCGAACAAAATCAATGACCCATTCAATAAAGTTCTGTTTCCCAGTCGGTTTTAATTGCGGATTTCTTGTGCATATAAACACGATTAAAAAGATAATTGCACACACTAAAGCCGACATAATTGCCACCGTACCGTCAAACCAAATTGGTCCGATGTGAAACAGAAGCGATTGTTCTTCCATAAGCTCACCTCACTTCAAAAATGTAAATACTCTTGCATAACTTTTCACGCAATAGTAATGACAACTTGTATCGTACCACCACTAAAAAGAAATTTCAAAGTATTTTCATAAAAAGATATCGGTTTATTCATTGAATATTTAAATCGAAAAAAAGAATTTCTATCAAGTTTTTCTATTAAATGAAATTTTGAACAAACCTTATATTACAAATATTGAATAACCAATATTGTAAACGTAATAAAAACAAAATAAGGTAAAAAATCATACAAAAATGATTAACGAATGTTTTTGACAATTCTTCTAATTTGTCGTTCTTGATCTTTTTGCTTGATACTTTCACGTTTATCATACTCTTTTTTCCCTTTGGCTAAACCAATAAGTACTTTCGCATAACCGTCTTTGATATAGACTTTTAAAGGAACAATAGTAATTCCAGCATTTTTACTTTCAGCTTCTAACTGTCTGATTTGACGCTTATGAAGTAAAAGTTTACGCGTACGCAATGGATCATGATTAAATATATTTCCTTGTTCATATGGACTAATATGAACATTCACTAAGAACACTTCACCGTTGCGTACCCGAACAAAACCATCTTTTAGATTTATTCGACTATTGCGGATAGATTTTATCTCTGTTCCTTGTAAGACCATTCCTGCTTCGAAAGTTTCTAATATATGATAATCATGACGCGCCTTTTTATTTTGCGCAATTAATTTTCCTTCCCCTTTAGGCATAGTCATACTCCTCTATTATATTAATGTTTTTTCTTCTTTTTGTTTTTTACCACTTCTTTGTAAAAAGGTTTTTTCTTCTTATTTTTCCCTTTTTTCTTCTCTCTGGTTCGGTTATTTTTCTTTACTTTTTGCTGCTTTGATGAATTTTTTGTTTTAACTTGAGGTAGTGATTTTGGTAACTGTGCTTCTTCCAATACTTCTACCAACTGAAAATCAATTTCTCTTGTATCTGGATTAGCCTCTAAAACTTTTACTTTCACTTTTTGACCAACTTTTAATACTTGTCTTGTACGTTCACCAACTAGAGCCAGATGATTTTCAATAAAGTGATAATAATCATCTTCTAAAGATTGGATATGCACTAAACCTTCTACAGTATTTGGTAATTCAACAAAGAAACCAAATTTAACAACCGAACTGATAATTCCTTCAAATTCTTCTTCTAAAAATTGTTGCATGTATTCTGCTTTTTTCATCGCATCTACTTGTCGTTCTGCTTCAACTGCTCTTCTTTCCATTTGTGAAGAGTGATTGGCAATTTCAGGCAAATGTGCTTGCCAATATGCTTGATTTTTAGCACCACTGTCTTTTTGATAACTACGAATTAAACGATGAACAATTAAGTCAGGATAGCGTCTAATTGGCGAAGTAAAATGTGTATAATAAGGTGCTGCTAAACCATAGTGGCCAACATTTTCCGCTGAATATTTTGCTTGTTGCATACTCCTTAATAATAGCATATTAATGACAAAAGCTTCTGGTAAATCAGCCACTTCATCCATTAAATGTTGAATATCTTTTGACGCCATATTCCCATTTGTCACTTTTGGCACAATACCTAGCGCAGCCACTGTTTCAAAAAAGCGACTCATCTTATCCTCATTAGGCTCTTCATGAATCCGATAGATAAATGGTAACAACAGTCGATGGAAATGCGTGGCCACGGTTTCATTAGCAATTAGCATGAACGATTCGATTAAGCGTTCTGCCACACCACGAGTACGTAATTCAATTTTTAAAGGGGTTCCTTCCCCATCAACAATTACTCGTGCTTCATGATCTTCAAAATTCACTGCCCCACGATTCAGGCGCATATTTTCTAAGATATGATGTAACTCTGCCATTAAATCAAATGTCGGTACCAATTCAGCATATCTAGATAGTACTTCTTCATTTTCTCTGGTTAAAATCTGATTGACTGCGGTATAAGTCATTCTCTCTTTTGTTTGGATTAAACTTTCAAAGATTTCATAGTCTACCACTTGCCCTTGATGATTGATTTCCATTACACAACTCATCGCTAAACGTGGAACTTTAGGATTTAAGGAGCAAATACCATTAGACAGTTTATGTGGGAGCATCGGAATCACCCGGTCTGTTAAGTAAACACTCGTACCACGATCAAAAGCTTCTTGATCTAAAGGTGAATTTTCTGTGACATAGTAGGATACATCTGCAATATGTACCCCTAATTGATAATTTCCATTTGCCAATTTTTTAAGCGAAACGGCATCATCTAAGTCTTTAGCATCTTCACCATCAATTGTGACTAAGGTTTCATTACGCAAATCTCTACGATGCGAAAACTCAGCAGGATTAATCTCATCTGGAATATCATTCAACTGCTGTTTTACTTCATCCGGAAAATCAGTCGGTATTCCATTAGCAATGACAATTGAAAGAATATCCATACCAGGGTCATTTTTATGTCCTAAAATCTGAACAATATTACCTTCTAAACTCTTAGCATAGCCTTTTTCAGGATAATGCGTCACATCAAATAATACAATTTGCCCTTCAACTGGATGTAACCCAGTTGGCGCTACTAAAAAAGTGAAGTTCGCTAGTTTTTTATCTTTTGCAATGACCTGTCCTAATAATCCAGAACTAGCAATTTCTTCTGGTGGAAAGGAAACAAATTCTCCTACCACTTTAGTAATTGCGCGTTTTTTTATTTCAACAATCTTTCCTTCAGCTGTCTTTTCTAAAAATGGATTTGCCGGACGAAGAATATCAATAGCCACGACATCCCCATCCATGGCATAAGCAGTATCTTCAGGAGCAATATAAACATCGGCTTCATCATCCGCAATGGTTACAAAGCCAAATCCCCGCTCATTAGCACGAAAGACCCCTTCAATATAGACTGCTGCTTTAGGAAGATAGATTTTGCCTTTGCGGTTAAAAGCAACTTTTTTGTCACGTTCTAGTTGCGCAATCGCTTGAACTAAAAGCTTGAAATCTGCACTCTTATTTAATGATAATTTTTGGGCTAACTCATCCACCGAAAGACTTTTTTTAGTCGCACTCTCTAAGGTTTGAATAATTTTTGTTTGTATTGTTTCTCGCATCTATACCTCATTCCATGATAATTTAGCCAAAAAAGCTAAAAGATCATTAATTAATTCATTTTTTTGACAATCTACTGTAACGACATGCCCACTCTTTTCATACCATTGCAGTGTGATATGTGTCTGTGTTAGTTTTTGAGCAGTTTGAAACACACTTTCAGGTAAAATCATTTCATCTTTTCCGCCTTGAGCTAGAAAAACAGGTGCCTGTACCTTGGATAACTGTTCAGCCGTAGCCGCAGCAAACTGTTCAATTTCAGCTAATTGTAAAGGTTGATCCACTTTCATTCGTTCAAGCTTCTCTTCAATTTCTTGTTGCGAAAAATCTTGCATTTGCCAAACGTTTTCAGCATAAATTAAAAAGTTTTTGGCGACTTGATTCTCTCCCATAATAACTGGAGAACAAAATGCTCCCCCACCAACCACTTCTGGCAAATTCTCTGTTAATAAATCTAATGCAAAAATACCACCCATAGATAAACCAAAGACAGCAATTTGTTCAATTCCTTGATTTTTCATCTCGTTCACTGCTTCTTTCACTTCTCTTTGCCAGTTTTTTGGATTTGATTTTAATATATCAAAAGGCTCCGACGTACCATGCCCAGAAAATATAGGTAAGTAAACTGAATAATCATATTTTTCCAAATGTCTTGCTACGTAACGGACATCATTGGAACTACCAGAATAAGCATGTAATAATAATACACCTTTGTTACTATGTTTCTCAAATAATGGTTTAGGCAAATTAAATGTTCTACTCATATTTTTCACCTCAATCATTATTCTACCATATTTTTCTCAATATATAGTATTTAAGCCTAGTTTTAGTCAAAAAAAAAAGAGGTCAACGAATAACCTCTGTCTGTTTTTTCTTATTTTGATGAAAGAAATGATAATACGAAAAGTAAAATCATCCAAATAGCACCTAAAACTGCAGTGGCACGTTGCATGACAGCTTCAAAACCACGAGCTTTTTGCTTACCAAATAATTGATCCGCACCACCAGAAAAAGCACTTGCTGCACTATTTTGTTTACTTGGTTGCATCATAATGGTAAAAATTAATACAACAGATATGACAATAACAATACCAAGGATTACGTTATACACAAAAAGGCCTCCTTCATTCATATAAACTCTATCTAACCTCTTTAATTTAACATAAATTAATGTGAAAAGCTAGTACTTACCATACGAAACTTACAAGATAACTTTGAAATTTTCACACACTAAAAAAGGCTCTCCCATCATATAACAGGAGAGCCAAGCAATCATCTAACGATTATTTTTTTAAGTTATAGAATGATTTTAGACCTTTGTATTGAGCAACTTCACCTAGTTGATCTTCAATACGTAATAATTGGTTGTACTTAGCAATACGGTCAGTACGTGATAATGAACCAGTTTTAATTTGACCAGCGTTTGTAGCAACTGCGATGTCAGAGATTGTTGAATCTTCTGTTTCACCTGAACGGTGTGATACAACAGCAGTGTAGCCAGCTTCTTTAGCCATTTCAATAGCTTCAAATGTTTCAGTTAAAGTACCGATTTGGTTAACTTTAATTAAGATTGAGTTAGCTGCGCCTTCTTTAATACCACGTTCTAAGTAAGAAGTGTTAGTTACGAAGAAGTCGTCACCAACTAATTGCACTTTATCACCAAGACGTTTAGTTAATTCTTTCCATCCATCCCAGTCATTTTCATCCATACCATCTTCGATAGTAATGATTGGGTATTTGTTAACTAATTCTTCTAAGTAGTCAATTTGTTCAGCAGCAGTACGTTTTGCAGCACCTTCGCCTTCAAATTTAGTGTAGTCATAGATTCCATCTGAATAGAATTCTGATGAAGCACAGTCAAATCCTAAGAACACATCTTTACCTGGTTCTAAACCAGCAGCTTTAATGGCTGAAAGAATAGTTTCAACAGCATCTTCAGTACCTTCAAAACGAGGAGCGAAACCACCTTCGTCACCAACAGAAGTTTCTAAACCACGATCTGCTAAAATTTTCTTCAAAGCATGGAATACTTCAGCACCCCAACGTAATGCTTCTTTGAATGTAGGTGCACCAGCAGGTACAATCATGAATTCTTGGAAAGCAATTGGCGCATCTGAGTGAGAGCCACCATTGATGATGTTCATCATTGGAGTAGGTAACACTTTAGTATTGAATCCACCTAAGTAGTGATATAAAGGAACATCTAAGTAATCCGCAGCAGCACGAGCAACAGCAATAGATACACCTAAAATAGCGTTCGCACCTAATTTGCTCTTAGTTGGAGTTCCATCTAATTCGATCATTGCTTTATCGATAGCCATTTGGTCAGTTACATCGTAACCAATGATAGCTTCAGCAATAATGTTGTTTACGTTGTCAACAGCTTTAAGAACACCTTTACCACCGTAACGTCCTTTATCTCCATCACGTAATTCAACAGCTTCGTGTTCACCAGTTGAAGCTCCTGAAGGAACCATACCGCGACCGAATGCACCTGATTCAGTATAAACTTCTACTTCGATTGTTGGGTTACCACGTGAGTCTAAGACTTCGCGAGCGTAAACATCAGTAATAATTGACATGTTTGTGTCTCTCCTTTGAGTTTTTATCTTAAGGGAATTCCCTTAGTTACCTTTATTTTAGATAATTTTATTGAAAACTGCAATAATAATTTCAATGAAAACGTATTTATTATCGAATTATTTCACAGCTTCTAATAATTTTAAGAATGATTCTGGTTGTAAGCTTGCGCCACCGACTAATGCACCATCAACGTTTTCTTTTGCCATGTATTCAGCAATATTTTCTGGTTTAACAGAACCACCATATTGAATACGTACTTTTTGAGCAACTTCGCTACCGTATAATTTTTCAACAGTGCTACGTACAACACCACAGATTTCATCAGCAATATTTGCATCAGCTGATTTACCAGTACCAATAGCCCAAATTGGTTCGTAAGCAATAACCATGCTGCTAACTTGTTCAGCTGAAAGATCAGCCAAACCTTTAGTAATTTGACCTTCAATCCATGCGGCAGTTTGACCAGCTTCGTATGTTTCTAAACTCTCACCACAACATAAAATTGGCGTCATACCATTTGCAAAAATCGCTTTTGCTTTTTTATTGATTTCTTCATCAGTTTCATGGAAGTAATCACGACGTTCTGAGTGACCAATGATAACGTATTGTACACCTAAATCTGCTAAAGCTGCTGGAGAAGTTTCACCAGTAAAAGCACCAGCGTTTTCCCAGTAGCAGTTTTGGGCAGCAATTTGTAATTCAGTACCTTTTGCTTCAGATACTAATGTTTCTAAGAATAAAGCAGGTGATCCAATCACTGAATCAACTTTTTCATTGCTTGGTAAGCTATTTTTTACTGCTTGTGCAAAAGCTTTAGCTTCTGAAGCAGTTTTGTTCATTTTCCAGTTTCCTGCGATAATTGGTTTACGCATGAATGACACTCCCTTAAAATTTTATAGCAAGGAAAGTTAGTATAACTAACTTTCCTCAATTGTTTTTATTATTTGTCGTTGATTGCTGCAAGTCCAGGTAAAACTTTACCTTCTAATAATTCTAAACTTGCACCGCCACCTGTTGAAATATGAGTGAATTTATCAGCGAATCCTAATTGTTCAGCTGCAGCTGCAGAGTCACCACCACCGATAATTGTTGTAGCATCAGCAAGATTTGCAATAGCTTCACATACACCGATAGTACCATTAGCAAAGTTAGACATTTCAAATACACCCATAGGTCCGTTCCAAACAACAGTTTTCGCACCAGCTAATGTTTCAGCGAATAATGCAATTGTTGCAGGACCGATATCAAGACCCATTTGTCCATCAGGAACGTTGCCTTCATGAACTTCTGTAGGTACATCATTTGAAAATTCTGCAGCAGTAACAGAGTCAATTGGTAATACTAATTTATCGCCAGCTTTTTCAATTAATGATTTTGCTAATTCTACTTTGTCAGCTTCCACTAATGAATTACCAATTTCCATTCCTTTTGCTTTATAGAATGTGTAAGTCATTCCTCCACCGATTAAAATTTTATCAGCTTTAGGAATTAAGTTTTCGATAACACCAATTTTATCAGAAACTTTTGCACCACCAAGGATTGCAACCATTGGACGTTTTGGTTCTTCAACCGCTTCGCCAATAAATTTAATTTCTTTTTCCATTAAGAAACCAGCAACTGTAGGAATACCCGTTGAAGCAATACCCACGTTAGATGCATGTGCACGGTGTGCTGTACCAAATGCATCATTGACAAATACGTCACCTAAAGAAGCCCAATATTTACCTAATTCTGAATCATTTTTGCTTTCTTTTTTACCGTCAACATCTTCAAAACGAGTGTTTTCAAAGACAACAACTTCGCCTTCTTTTAGATTGTTAATAGCAGCTTCTAATTCAGCACCACGAGTTTCTGGTACAAATGTAACATCTTGGCCTAATAATTCACCTAAACGTTTTGCAACTGGTGCTAATGATTTACCAGCTTTATCTTCTTCTGTTTTCACACGACCTAAATGTGAGAATAAAATAGCCTTGCCGCCATTTTCTAAAACATATTTAATAGTAGGTAATGCTGCTTTGATACGAGTATCATCAGTGATTACACCATCTTTTAAAGGAACATTAAAGTCAACACGAACTAAAACTTTTTTACCTTTTAAATCGATATCACGAACTGTTTTTTTAGCCATGAGATAGCCTCCTAATTATTCTTAATAAAAAAAGCGAAGAAGCGCGTCGCTTCCCCGCTTTAAAACTGCATCTAGATTTAGAAATAAATCTTATAATTTAGCGAAGTATTCTAAAGTACGTACTAATTGAGCAGTGTATGACATTTCGTTATCGTACCAAGAAACAGTCTTAACTAATTGTTGGTCACCAACAGTCATTACTTTAGTTTGAGTAGCATCGAATAATGAACCATAAGTAATACCTACGATATCAGATGATACTAATTGTTCTTCAGTGTAACCAAATGATTCAGTTGAAGCTTCTTTCATAGCAGCGTTAACTTCGTCAACAGTTACTTTAGTTGATAATACAGATACTAATTCAGTTAATGATCCAGTTGGAACAGGAACACGTTGAGCAGCACCGTCTAATTTACCGTTTAATTCAGGGATTACTAAACCGATAGCTTTAGCAGCACCAGTTGAGTTAGGAACGATGTTAGCAGCAGCTGCACGAGCACGACGGAAGTCACCTTTAGGGTGTGGTCCATCTAGAGTCATTTGGTCACCTGTGTAAGCATGGATTGTAGTCATTAATCCTTCTACAACACCAAATTTGTCGTTTAATGCTTTAGCCATAGGAGCTAAACAGTTTGTAGTACATGAAGCACCTGAAATAACTGTTTCTTTACCAGTTAATGTTTCATGGTTAACGTTGTAAACGATTGTTGGTACATCGTTACCACCAGGAGCTGAGATAACTACACGTTTTGCACCAGCTTTTAAGTGTAATTCAGCTTTTTCTTTTGAAGTGAAGAATCCAGTACATTCTAAGACGATATCAACACCTAGTTCACCCCATGGTAATTCTTCAGGGTTACGGTTAGCTAAAACTTTAACTTCTTTACCGTTTACGTTGAATGAACCATCGTGAACTTCAACAGTACCGTTGAAACGTCCTTGAGTTGTATCATATTTTAACAAGTGTGCTAACATTTTAGCATCTGTTAAGTCGTTGATAGCAACTACTTCGATTCCTTCTACATCTTGGATACGACGGAAAGCTAAACGTCCGATACGTCCGAATCCATTAATACCTACTTTAACTGTCATTTAAGATTTCCTCCTTATGAAAATCAAAAAAATTTTTATTTTAAAGGGTTACCCCTTTTAAAATCTCACTTGCGACGGCTTCATCAGTAATCAAGCAAGTTTGCTTAGGCGCATTTTTCATATACGCGGCAATTGCTTTTGCTTTACTTTTGCCACCGGCAATTGCAAACATGTATGGGACATTTTGCAACTGACTTAATTTTAACCCAATTCTAGGTGTTTTGTAAACAATTTGTCCTTCCTGATTGAAAAAATATCCAAAAGATTCTGCAACAGCACCACTTTGTTTTAACATCAAAATTTCATCTTCTGTCATTTTTCTACGAACTGCCATTGGAAGTGCACGTCCGATACTATGAATGACACAATTTGCACCTTGTATCAAGCTTAACACTTCAGCAATTGAAGGCTCCTGTAATAAACTTTCGTATGTATTTACACTAAGTTGTTCAGGAACATAAATGGCTCGATAAGCCCCATTCGTTTTCATCGCCATCACAGCACTAATGGTATTCGCTTGAACATTCATCAATTCTCCAATTCCACCTCTTGCAGGAACAAATAAATTGTGTCGATGTTCTGTTTCAAGATTTTCAAATTGTTCTGCAGCTTGAGCCATTGTTGTACCGCCCATAACCGCTATGATATTTTCGCCATTTGGCAGTTGCTCATCTAAGGTATGGTATAAAACTTTTCCTAAACGTGAAATAACCTGACTCTGCTTATCACTATCACCTGATACAATGATACAGCGAGCAATCCCTAGATATTTAGCAAGTCTGGACTCAATTTGTTGCATTCCTAAAACTTGATCCATCAAACTAGCCAATTGATTATAAATATCTTCGCCTTTATCAGTCAATCGCATCCCTGTTTTTGAGATAGAGATGAAGTCAAGACGTTTTAATTGTTCTGTCTCGGTTCTCAATGTTCTCTCTGTTAGTGATAACGCCTCTGATAAGGCCCGCCGACCAATTGGCTGCAACCAGTATAATCCTTGCAACACTTTATAGCGTTGTTGAAGCATTGGTATCACTTCAGGAACTACTGAACCAATCAATTTAAGATCATTTATCATTATTCCCTCCGTTGGACTAAATATGTCCTATTAAGACGATTCATGACCCATGTCGGATAAAAAAATTTGTGGTAGGCTCCATTAACCCTCTCACAGGAAATATCATATCATCTTTTTTTTAATTAATCAAGATAATTCTATAGATATTTTCAAAATAGTTTTCAGAAAAAGATAAAAGCAAAACGAGTGGGTTAAAATTCATCCCACCCGTATGCCTATCAATCAAATCTTTTACGTTTTGAAGAGCCTAAAATCCCCAATTCATCACGATACTTTGCAACAGTTCTTCTAGAAATCTCCATTCCCTCATCCGCTAAGATATCTGATAATTTTTGGTCAGATAAAGGTTTTTGTTTGTTTTCTTGATTAATTAATTCTTTAAGTCGGCTTTTTACCTGAGAATTAGCTATTTCTTTGCCATCTGTTGCTACTATACTTTGAACAAAAAAGTCACGCATTTCTACGATTCCATTATCGGTTTCAATATATTTCCCATTAACCGCACGTGAAACTGTTGATTCGTGAATATCAAGCGCATTGGCAACTTCTTTCATGGTTAATGGCTTTAATGGACATGTCGAATCCAAGAAATATTCCTGTTGTGCATCGATAATGTACTTTCCAACGGCTAGAACAGTATCTCCTCTTTGTATAATCGCTTTTTGTAATGACTCAAATTCCTGGACCTTATTTTGCAAGTATTTTTTTACCTCTTGATCTTGACTGTCTTTAAATTGTTCAAAATAATTTTGTTGAAAACGTAATTCTGGCATTCCTTGTCGATTAGGAATCACCTTTAACTTTCCTTCCTCAACTTTAACGGTAATATCTGTAATAACATACAAACCCTCTACACTGCCATATTGTGCGCCAGGAGTTGGAGTAAGGGTTTGGATATAATCAAATATTAGCTGAATTTCATTTAACCCAATATTTAATTTTTTAGCAATCACATCCCATTTTCGTCCGACTAGCTCATCAAAATACTCTTCTAATACATAATATGCCAATTCTGGGGCTTTTTGATCACGCTCAGTCTGCAACATCAAACACTCTTGTAGATTACGTGCGCCTACACCAGCTGGATCAAGTTGCTGAATCAAAGTCAGTGCATCAAGCATTTGTATTGGTTCTGCCTTGGTAATCTGTTGTGCCTCTTCTAAGGTAATTTTCAAATAGCCATTAAGATCAACGTATTCGACTAAAAATAAGACTAATGTACGTAAATACGTATCACGATAATTTAAATGAATTTGTTGGATTAAATGTTCAAATAAAGATTCATGAATATCCGCCACTTGTGAAAATGAATCTAATTCTTGACCGGTTGAAGATTTAGGTTTGGCATAATTAGATGTATAATTTGCTTCTTTAATTTCAATGAGTGGATTTTCCATTGATTGTGATTTAATATACTGATTTAGTTCATCAATGGAAAAATGTAAAACTTGAAGAGATTGTTGTAAAGTTTGTGTCATTAATAACTTTTGTGTTTGTGTTTGTTTTTGAGAAACTTGTTGTTCGAATTTCATAGTATACCTCTTGTCATCTAAATCAAAATTGTGTAAAATATATTCGTTAAGCACCTTTAGTGTAGTGGATATCACGCAAGATTCCGGTTCTTGAGACAGGGGTTCGATTCCCTTAAGGTGCGTAGAGTACTATGTTGAATGACATGGTACTTTTTTATTTCATTAGCGTAATCGTTTTCTTTAATATAACTTAAGATTAACTTACACGGCCAAAATTGTCAAACAAGTTTCAACGAGATACGACGAGGAAACATCTCTACGTTATAGTTTTTTGCTATTATATTAGAAAGTTTTTCGGTATTATCTATATTTCATTTTTTCTGATAAAATGACTTCAACTTAAAGTTTTGGAGGAATGAAGTTTGAAAAAAATCTAAAAAAGAGGTTTTAAGTAAATCCAGAAAAAAGGG
>SAMEA3387512__coassemble_1066_pt1 | contig 27447 bp, 21 predicted proteins | sample SAMEA3387512__metabat2_high_PE_013 | metagenome-assembled genome bin SAMEA3387512 (sample SAMEA3387512) | Felis catus | biome: Faeces | place: United Kingdom | collected 2012 | reverse complement strand
TGTTGAAATATCAATACTTTTAAGTGAGATTTAGATAAAACTTTTTGAATTAACAAAAACGGAAAGGAAGTTAGACTATGAAAGCTGTCATAAAAAGTTCTCTCATTCTACCAGCTGTCTTTGTTTGTGGCTTAGGTGTCGCTCTTTTTGTCCGCGCGAATTTAGGATCAGATCCGGTCACTATGCTCGAAATCGCCTTAGCTCAAATCACTACTTTAAGTCTAGGTCAGGCAGCTTTATATTTTGAGGGATTCATCTTCCTACTCTTTTTCTTTCTCAATCGAAAACTAATTCATGTCGGTTCATTTCTTTTTTCTTTTGGTATTGGACCGGCCATTGATTTTTCAGAAAAGTGGATAAACCATTTTTTAGGGACACCACAAGGATTATTCTGGCAAATTTTTTATCTTATCAGTGGGACACTTTTGATTTGTTGGTCATTGGCTTTTTACATTCCACTTAATTACGGTTACCAAACTTCCGATATTTTGACTTTATCTGTTAGCGAATGGTTTCATTTAAGCTATGGATGGTCGCTCACACTCGTTTATGGTGCTTTATTTATCCTGGCGCTTTTACTAGGTGGACCTTTAGGCATCGGTACGGTCATCGCCACATTTTCCTATGGGCCAATCATTGAATGGATGATGAAAACTTTTCCCTTCAATGCCGCCACCCTTTATCAAAAGCTAACCAATAACTAAAACTTGCAGTCACCATTATTCTGCGGGTACAAAATTTCCTTGACCTTGTGCATAAAGAACCCCTTCATGAATCGTGCCATTATCAACGGCTATATCATAAGCCATGTAAGGACTGCCATCTACTGACCCAATCACATGCCAATACGTCTTACCATCGCTGCCGACTAGAACTTGACTCTTATCAGGGATATCAAAAACCATGTTGCTAGGTGAAAGTCCAGTCCGATCATAGTAACTTTGAGCCACAGCAATTGCTTCTGGAGCGGTAAATTTTGGTGCAGCACTTGGCGTATTTGGCGTGACTTGGCTATTTTGGTCTGAACTATTTTGTCCTTGACCCGTAGTCGTTGTGCTCGAAGTCGTAGTCGTTTGATTATTGGTAGGCGTATCTACCGTTGACTGAGGTTGTGCTTCTTTTACGATATCTGGAGTACTCTCACTCGTTTTAGTCGTCTTTGGCTTTTTCGTTCGCTTAACTTTGCTAACATGCGTGGATGTCGGCGTTGTTTGCTCTGCCTTTTTTTCAGGAGAGGTCATCACAAATAGACCAATCACCGGTACAAAAATGATTAAGGCTATTAATATACTCACAAGTCCGATAAATCGTTTATTTTTCTTCATCGTAACACCACTTCTCTGTCTTTTTTCCTAATTATACCAAAAAGAAACAGGCAAGCAAACGTAGCCCAAACATTAAATTTGTGAAAACTTTATTCAAACAGCTATTAAATCTGTACTTAAACTACCAAATATAAATAACTACGATATCTTACGTCTTACAAAAATTAAGCGTAATCATTCATTGAAAAGATAATAAATAACTCCTATATTAGCCAAACATAAATAACTTATATCACAAGCATAACTGTTGTAGTTCATTTGCGGTCTGTGCTATACTCAAAAACGATTAAACAACAAAATCATAAATTTAGGAGTGAATCAAATGAAAAGTCCAAATCGCACTTTTTATCTAGCTTTTTCTGCTATTTTATTAGCGTTATTAATTATCTGCGCCCAAATCGTCTTGCCATTACCGATGATTCCTTTAACCTTGCAACCTTTAGGCGTGGGCATGATTGGAACCTTATTACCCTTACCTTGGGCTGGGGCAACCATTTTAGCTTACTTAGCACTAGGAGCAGTTGGTTTACCTGTGTTTGCTGGTGCTTATGGAGGGGTTGGAGCTTTCTTAACGCCAAGTGGTGGCTACCTTCCAGCATTTTTCGTTTACGCTGTATTAGCTGCACTTTTCTTGCGTAATCGTAAAAAAACTTGGATCAATATCTTTGTAGCCAATGTCTGTGCCGCGATGATTTATTTAGTGCTTGGTTCTTTATGGTTATGCTTACCATTTATTGCTGGCATGAGCGTTAAAACAGCCTTAATTGCGGGGACCTTACCGTTTGCTTTACCAGTTATTGGCGAAATTGCCGTTTATACCACCATTGCTACGGCTTTACACAAAGTCATAGCTAGACGTTTACGATAAACATACAAATGCCGATGAGAAGAAATTCCCATCGGCATTTTTAAAAAGTAGTAAAGAAATAACCGTCTCGCATGAAGGCCGTCTTGCGCTCAAAAGTTCAACAAACCTCTGCTTGAGATTGTTTCTTATGCATTTATTATAACTTATTGCATGTTTTTTCACAAGCGATTTCATCTTATCCAGTTGACATACTCACTAAAAACACTAGACCCACAAACAAATACGAGTCTAGCTTTTGGTTTACATATTTTGATTGTATAATTCAATCTTTTCAATCTTGGCAAAACAGTCTGGATATTTTTTGAGAATATTTTGCAAAGAAGCTACTGTAGTCACCGTATACACACTGCTAATCTTAAAATTATCTTTATTTTGCAGTTCTTTTTGATAAGCTTTGATTTCTTTATTCAAATATTCATAATGGAAGAGTTTTTGAAAATGCGCTTGATTATCTAACATGAATTGCAACAAGGATTGAAAACGATTATACTGGAAATTTTCCGGATATTTATTACTTGTTTGAATTCCCATAAACAGATAAGGATATTTTTGATTCAGTTTTTCTAAATATTTTTTATCCTTATCTTCGGCAGTTAACGTATAGGGCACGGTGCCAATATCGCGAAATCCTAATAATCCAGTCTCATCATTTGGTGGTTGAACGCCATACCAATAAATATGTGTGTATTCTTCTTCCTCAATTTTTTGCACTTGTTCTAAAGTCGCACTTGGTTTAAAAGTAACTGAGGCATAGATTTGGCTATAAGGCGGCAAAGTAGCCAATTGTTTAAGCATGCTTTCTCTGAGATTCTCAAACGTTTGATACTCAAATGTTTCACTCGCCTTAGTTGAAAATCGTAACAACGCAGAAGACGTCCTGATAGCATAGTTATTATTAGCCACTTCGCCTTTTCTGATTTCCATTTTAGTAGGAAGTGGATAATCAAAGCTTGTTTCGCCGCGCTTCCCTAATGTGGTTTCAACATCATAATTGCCATAACCGAGTGCATTAATTTTAATGTCATTAATACTAATAAAAGGATTCTGCAACTCATAGGCAACCATGAAAGATAAAGAGAATGGCGCAACTTTATCGCCATCTTTAGAAGTCGGATTATAATAAAACTGATCGACAATTTTTGGTAAAGCAAAATAGCCGATTCCTGTTAATACTAATAAAATACTAATCGTCGTCAAAAGTGTTTTAAACCAATTTTTCTTGATTTGTCGATTGATTTTTTGCTTAAACTGTTGATCTTCCACACTTAAATCTGGTTTTTCCCATTCCACTTGTTCCTCTTCTAAGGCTAAATCCTGTAATTCCTGAAATTCAGCAAGGCGTTCTTTGATATAGGCAATTTCTTCTGGCGTGGCTTGGTTTTGACGGTATTTTGCTAATAACTCTAATAATTTAGTACTCATCTTGTAACACCTCTTTTAATTTTTTGCGTGCACGATGTAAGTAAACACGCACCTGATTGACGGTCAACTGAAAATACTGGGCTAACTCAGCCGTAGAACAATCCGCAAAATAAAACAACAATATCAACTCTTGATAAGGCATCGGCAAGGATAAGATAGCGAAATACAATTGCCGATTTCGTTCTTTTTGCAAGATTTGACTTTCGAAGCTTTCAGTAAAAGTGATTTGTTGGGTCGCTAAATCCACTGACTGTCGATATTGTTTTTTCCGATATTGATCGATAAAACTTGTCTTAACTACACGTAATAACCAAAACTTCAACTGATCAGGGGCATGCGTTTGACAAAGGAGCTTATAATAGGCCTCACTAACTAACTGTTCTGCTTTTCTTTCATCTTTCGTCATTGACAGCGCATACAAATACAAAGAAGGCGAAAACGCAAGATAACTTTCTTCAACTATTTTTCGATCCATCGTCATCGCCCTCCTTTCACTTAAGAGACGTTTGAAAGTCAAAAACATTACAAGATTTTATGTATTTATTTTAACAAAATCTCAAAGTTGATACTATAGCAAAAAAGACACCTGCCTAGCTTAGACAGATGTCCTCGTGTTAATTAAAACCGTATAATTTATGCACCAAACGATAAAAACCTATCACTATCATACGGCCAGACTTACCTGGTAAATGCACGCCAAAACCAAAGAAGCCACGACGCAATTTGCGATAAAGTTTCACATCTTGCTTACGGATATATTGCCATAATTCGCGTTTCTTAGCCAAACTTTCTCGACTGCCTTCTTTAATCAATAATACCGACGAAATCATCGTAATAATCTCAGCATACTTAAACATATAGGCTTGCAAATTCTTATCAGTCGTTGGATGTTGCGCAAAAAAAGCAATCATCCGGCGATTAATATACAGTTGTTGGTCAATACGCTTAATCATCACTTGCTCATTGACAGACTGATCCTCACGCCCAATATAATAGCGATAAAAATCAACATCTAAATAATACATCCTCTTCACAGCGGGTAGTGGCTCAAAAACATACAAATTATCTACATAAAAAGTATGCTTAGGTAAAACTAAATGCTGCGATAACAATAATTGCCGACGATAAATCACCGAATGCATCAATAAATACTTACCCACCGGAAAACGCTTGGTCGCCTCCCAGCTAAATACTTGATTCGTTGGTAAAAAGGACGTATATTCGATGACTTTCTTACGTTTGGCCCCTTGTTTCTCATAAACGTAATTACTAATCAATAAATCAATCGGCTCAGTAAAACTAGCTAAACAGTCTAAAATCTTTTCATAGGCATCCGGATCTACCCAGTCATCGCTATCCACGACTTTCACATACTCACCTTTCGCATGCTTGATGCCCGTATTGACTGCCTCGCCATGCCCACCATTTTCTTGATGAATCGCCCGCACAATCTCTGGGTATTGCGCTTGATAGTCATCTGCAATCTTACCGGTGTTATCTTTTGACCCATCATTGACGATTAAAATTTCAACCCGACTGCCCCCAATAAGCAAAGATTCCACACAACGCTTTAAATAATCCTGGGAATTATAACTAGGGACGATAATACTCAATACTTTTTTCATTTTCAAATCTTTCCATTAAATTATCTAACTTTTGTTGCTAAACTTATGATAAAGAAAATATAGACGTTTTGCAAGGAAATTCCTTTAAGCCACACAAAAAGAAGGGCAACTCATCCACCCTTCTTTTGTCATCAATTATTCGACCACTGCTAAAATATTCTTCACAATATTTTCTACAGTAATACCATTTTCAGCTAATAATTCACTGGCTACATAACGGTCATGGAAAGCTTTATCTAAACCGTAATTTTGCACCTTCACATCGGTATTGCCTAAAAAGCTTGCGATTGTTTGACCATAGCCGCCATCCGTAATGCCATCTTCTAACGTCACCACTAGTTGATGATTATTGGTTAATTCCGTTAACAATTTTTCATCCACACCAGAGATAAATTTAGGATTAATCAAGGTTGCTTGGATATTTTCCTTAGCTAGTGCGGCGATGACTTCTTCGGCTAAACCAAAGAAATTACCCACACCCATTACAGCGACCTTGTTTCCTGCTTGAACGACTTCATTTTGATAAAGTTGATTGTAATCCGTCGTATCTGCTTTTCCTGTGCTGCGTAATGGCCCCACTGGCACACGAATAGCTACTGGATGATGGGTTTGTTCCAAGGACCAGTCTAGCATTGCCAAATATTCTTCTTGATTCGTTGGTGCAAGATAGACTAGGTTTGGAATATGACTTAAAAATGGAATATCAAAAATCCCTAGGTGGCTTTCATCATTCATACCATTTACTGAAGCACTGTACACCAGAATTGTACCTGGTAAATCATTTAAGGCTAAGTCATGGGATATTTGGTCGTAGCTTCTTTGCATAAAGGTTGAATATACAGCCCAGACTGGTTTAGCTCCATTTTTAGCCAAGCCCGCTGTCATGGTTGCTGCTTGTTGTTCGGCAATACCGACATCAATAAATTGTTTGCCTAATTGTTTGCGTTGTTCAGGATTGAATAGCATCATCGGAGTACCTGCATTCACAGCGACCACTGTTTTATCCTTTTGCATTTTATCCCACAAGAATTCTGTGGTGAGATTGCTGTAAGTTTTCGCCTCAGTGCCACGTTTGACATATTCACCGGTTTCAAGACTAAATGGGCCACCTGCATGGAATTTTTCACGATTTTCTTCTGCGAACTTGAAGCCTTTTCCCTTCACCGTATGCACATGTAATAACACAGGGTGATCCACATCTTTGACCGATTCAAACAAGTCGATTAAAGCATCTAAATCATTGCCTTCGTCTAAATAATGATATTCAAAGCCTAGTGATTGAAAGAAATTATCTTTCACTTGACCATTTGATTCGCGCAATGCTTTTAAATTACGATATAACCCACCGAAGTTATCCGCAATTGATTGGTCATTATCGTTTACAATCACGATGATATTGCTGTTTTGTTCGGCGATATTATTCAATCCTTCAAAGGCTAATCCGCCAGACAATGAACCATCGCCAATTAGCGCCACAACATTGTAATTTTCTTGTTTTAAATCACGGGCCACCGCAATCCCATTCGCTAAAGCCAGCGAGGTCGAAGTATGGCCCACTGTGAATAAGTCATGTTCGCTTTCTTTCGGATTGGTATAGCCAGACACATCATCAAAATGCGCAGGATCTAAAAAGGCTTGGGCACGACCCGTTAACATCTTGTGGATATACGTTTGGTGGGAAATATCAAAAACCAACTTATCCACCGGCGAATTGAACACACGATGTAAAGCCACAGTCATTTCGACCACGCCTAAATTTGGCCCATTGTGACCGCCGTGTTGACTAATTTTGTTCAATAAAGCAGTGCGCGCTTCATCGACTAAAGTATGTAGTTGTGAACGATTTAACGTAATTCAGGCTGAAGTCGCCCATCCTCTATAAGTGGGTGATGAATGTCATTCGGTATGAGGATTACTATTGGTAACTTGAAGACCGACAATACAGTATACTGTCTTTTTATTTTGTTTTATGTTACAATCAGTATATATTAGAAATGAGTTGATATAAAATGGAATTAGATACAAATAAACATTCAGTCTTTCTTCTTTATTACCATCTTATTTTAGTAACGAAATACCGTAGACAAGTGATTGATGATGACATATCTGATTATGCTAAAGCTACTTTTGAAAGAATTTCAGAATCGTATCACATTACTTTAGTGGAGTGGAATCACGATAAAGACCATATTCATGTCATGTTCAAAGCTCATCCTAAAACAGAATTGACAAAATTCATCAACGCCTATAAAAGCGCCAGCTCAAGATTGATAAAACGTGATTTTCCAAGAGTCAAACCGTTTCTTTGGAAAGAACAGTTTTGGTCTAAAAGTTTTTGTCTGTTGACAACTGGTGGAGCACCAATTGATGTGATAAAGAAATACATCCAAAATCAAGGAAACAATCATAAATAGAAAGCAGGTGAACTTTGTGGAACAACTAAAAGCGTACCAATTCAGAATCTATCCAACAGAGGAACAAGAAATCTTCTTTGCCAAAACTTTCGGCTGCGTTCGTAAGGTCTACAATCTAATGCTTAATGATCGAAAAAAAGCATATGAAGAAGTTAAAAATGATCCTTCTAAAAAAATGACTTTTCCAACACCGGCTAAATATAAGAAAGAATTTCCATTTCTGAAAGAAGTCGATAGCCTCGCTTTAGCCAATGCCCAACTTCATTTAGATAAAGCATACAAGAATTTTTTTCGGGATAAATCTGTTGGTTTTCCACGTTTCAAAAGTAAGAAAAATCCTGTTCAGAGTTATACAACGAATAATCAAAAGGGTACCATTGCTTTGGTTGGTAGTAAATTCATAAAAGTTCCTAAATTGAAATCATTAGTAAGAATTAAGCTTCATAGACAACCAAAAGGGATGATTAAATCTGCTACAATATCACGGCATTCTAGCGGTAAATACTATATTTCTTTGTTATGTAAAGAAGAAATTAGCGAGTTACCTAAAACCAATTCTGCCATTGGTATTGACTTAGGTATTACAGACTTTGCGATTCTTTCAGATGGACAAAAAATTGATAATAATAAATTCACGTCCAAAATGGAAAAGAAATTAAAACGTGAACAACGCAAGTTATCTAGACGTGCCTTATTAGCTAAGAAAAAAGGTATCCCTTTATCTGAAGCTAAAAATTACCAAAAACAAAAACGCAAAGTAGCTAGATTGTATGAAAAAGTAATGAATCAACGTACTGATTTTCTGAATAAGTTAAGTACAGAAATTATCAAAAATCACGATATTATCTGTATTGAAGACTTAAACGTAAAAGGTATGTTGCGTAATCATAAATTAGCAAGAAGTATTTCTGATGTATCTTGGTCTAGCTTTGTGGCTAAGTTGCAATACAAAGCTGACTGGTATGGACGTGAAATCATTAAAGTGAATCAGTGGTTTCCGTCTAGTCAAATTTGTTCAGAATGTGGACATAAAGACGGTAAGAAACCGCTCGATATTCGAGAATGGACTTGCCCTATTTGCCATACTCATCATGACCGAGATATCAACGCTAGTATCAATATACTAATCGAAGGTCTAAGAATACAAACATTAGCTTAGGCACAATAAAAAACCGTAGGAACTACGGGGATAGCTTGGTAAATAAGAGAAACCGCTGTTAGTAAAGAAATAAGCTATCAAGTATGCTCTATTCCCAAGAAGCTCACACTTCAAGCGTTAAGAACTGTTAGGTTTAGCTAAATGGTGAGTAGTTCACTTGTTTTAAATCTTTGGCATCAGTAATTTTTTCAAGAATCATGTTTCATCAATCCTTTTATGTAATATTGCACAAAAACTATCATACACCTTAAACCTAACTTTAAGGCAAGCGAAAAAAGATTTTTTGCTAAAATTTGCTGTATATTATCATCCATATGCTAGAATGAAAGAAAATGAAGTGAAAGAAGGATACAAATGGACATTCGATTGATTGATGAAAGCCATGCGCAGGATATTAACCTAGCAAATGAGCCGTTTTTACTGCGCGGTAAGATGAAGATTCGCTATGATGAAACAGGATGGCATCACGAAGAAATAGACTTTCCTCCTGATCAAATCACTGAAATGACCTTTCCCGATGAAAACTATCAGTATGAGGAAATGAAAAAGGATACTATTTTTCTCGGCGCATACGAAGAGCAAACCTGTGTCGGCTTGGCTATCCTAACACCAGGATTTGGTCCTTGCTGCTATATAGCTGATTTAAAAGTAAAGCGAGCCTTACGTGGCAAAGGAATCGGCAAACAGCTTATCCAGGTAGCCTATCAATATGCGATAGGTGCAGGTTATAAAGGCTTAACGGTCATCGCACAAGATAATAATCTAGATGCTTGTCGTTTTTATCTTGCTTGTGGCTTTGAAATTGGCGGACTTGACACCAAAACCTATGAGCATACCAAACAAGCCGGAAAAGCGGATATTACCTTTTATAAATTTATTACCGAGTAACCATTCATTTCTTAAATCAAAAAAGTCTATCCCACATTTAAACATGAGGTAGATAGACTTTTGGTTTTAATTTAGACTTTCCAACACACAGACAATTCCTTCTACAATGACATGCAACACCACTTCAACCAACCCAGAAATAAAATGGTTTTTGAAATTTGAGTCCATGCAAACCACATCCTTTAGATTCCCCGACTCACAACCTGTAACTTTTTGTTAGTTTCATTATATCCGCTCATTTGATATATTTCCTGAGGCTTACGACTGAATAAAAAGAGGCTGATTAATGGACTCTTTAAATATGAGCCACATTCAATCAGCCTACTCTTCGTTTTGCTATTTTTACTCTAAATCTTTTCCTTGAGTTGCAATTACTTTTTTATACCAATAGAAGCTATCTTTTTTACTTCTTTTTAGTGAACCATTTCCTCTATCATCACGGTCTACATAAACAAATCCATAACGTTTTTTCATTTCACCAGTTCCCGCAGATACTAAGTCAATGCATCCCCACATAGTATATCCCATCAATGGAATACCATCTAGATTGATTGCATCATCCATAGATTGAATATTTTGACGCAAATAATCAATTCGATATGAATCATGGATACTACCATCTGCTTCGACTTTATCATCCCAGCCAATACCATTTTCAACAATCCATAATGGTTTGCGATAACGAGAATATAAAGTATTTAATGCTAATCTTAAGCATTGAGGATCTGTTGCCCATTCCCAAGCATTTGTTTTAAGATATGGATTTTTAATTCCCATAAATAAATTTCCTTTTGATTTTTCCAAAATATCTTTATGTGTAGTAAATGTAGATGATCCATAACATGAAAAACTTAAAAAGTCAGCCGGATAATTAGCTATTAATTCATAATCTTCTGGTTCATCATCTAAAACAATTCCTTCACGTTCATATTTTTTCAAACGATATTCAGGATAGTAACCACCCGTTTGAACATCTGAGTAGAAAAGTGTGCCTTGGGTAGCTTCCATTACGTAAACCTGATCTGCGGGGTCACAAGTATAGGCATACATTGGTTGATAAGCTAACATTTGACCTACTTTAATTTCACTATTAATTTGATGGGCTGCTCTAACCGCTTTACTACTTGCAACAAATTGATTATGCGCTCCTTGTGCCTTAGCTTGAGCAGAAAAATCAGTCATTCCTCCAGCCATAAACGGATTCCAATCCATGCAATTAATTTCGTTAAAAGTCAGCCAATATTTTACTTTTCCTTCGTAATATTCAAATACAGTTTTCGCATAATTTTCAAAGAAGTCGATTAATTTACGATTTTTCCAACCGCCATACTTGATTGTTAAATTTAATGGTGTTTCGTAATGAGAAAGTGTTACTAATGGTTCAATTCCATATTTCTTACATTCATCAAATACTTTGTCATAAAAATCTAGACCAGCTTGATTTGGTTTTTCATCATCACCATTTGGGAAAACGCGCCCCCAGTTCATACTTAAGCGGAATGTTTTAAATCCCATTTCAGCCATCAGCGCAATATCTTCTTTATAATGTCCATAAAAGTCAGTTGCTGTATGACTTGGATAATAGTATCCTTCAACAACATCAGGAACAGCGCCTTCTGGTAAAGGAAAATCTCCGCCAAAACTCATTTCAATAGCACCTGTTTCACCTGTGCTTGGATTTTTCCACGTAACTTTTCTTGGTGTTGTATGAGCACCTGCTGTCAATACATCAGAAGTATTTAAACCTTTTCCACCTTCTAAATAACCTCCTTCATACTGATTTGCTGCAGTTGCGCCACCCCACAAAAATTTTTTTGGAAATGCCATATTATCAATCGTCCTTTCTTTTTAATACATCTTTTAATTTTTAAGCTTCCACTTGTTTTTCCTTTTCAACTAAGATACTATCTCCTCTTTCTTATTTTTCTGAGTATAACTTTTCTGCTAACTTCATAATATTGTCACAGTTAGCTACAGCATAATCAAAAGACTGAATAGCTTCACAAGGCAATTGTGTATTTTCCTTTATTTCTTTCAGACGATAAGAAACTTGAGGTCCAACCATTACAATATCAAAATTTTGATAAACATCTTGATATTCCGATAATCCAACAGCTTTAATATTTAAACCAATTCCTTTATCGGACCAATACTTTTCCATTTTTTTCATCAAAATTCCTGTTGACATACCGCCTGCACATACTAACAAAATATTCATTTGTTCCATTTTCTTATCCTCCATTGACTATTTTTCTTTGTAAAGTTTAATAATTTCAGAGATTAGTTCAATTGCTAACATACCAGTCATTAAGTGATCTTGTGAATGAACCAGTAGCACATTTACGTCTTGCTTATTCCCATTTGCTTCTTGAACTAGTAAATCTGTCTGTGCTTTGTGTGCTTGTCCTATTGCTTGATTTGCATCCTTTATTAATTGATCTGCTTCTTCAAAATTTCCTTCCTTCGCCTTTTCTAATGCTTGGAATGCTAATGATCTACCATCGCCAGCACTTGCAATAATAGACATTGAAATGAGATCTAAAGTACTATTTTCATCCATAGTCTTACCTCCCTTTGTTATTTACACTCTTACTATAATGTTAGCGCATACAAAAGTCAAAATCGCAAAATTTTTTTGTGTATGATTAAAAATATTTAGATTATACACTTACAACCAAAACGAATCATCAATTTTCACTTAGAACACAGATAAATAGCCTTTAGTGTATATACTTGTTACTAACAAACATCAATTGTGTATATATAATGTGAAGAATTGTATCGCAAATATAATGTATTGTATTATTTTTTAAATTTGACAGGCAATAAATATATGTTAATATGAAAGCAGTTACAACATGTTGAATAAGGAGAATCGTTATGAAAGTCACACGAACCATTCCTGTTACTTCTGATGAGTTTTATGATTGTATAGAAAATGAAGTCATGCAACATACTCAGTCTAAGAAAATTCATTCAGGACTAACATACAATATACTTAATAAAAAAAGCGGAATTAACACAACTATCCACATCATAGAATATACTCGACATCAATGCTATTCATTTACTTTTTCTAGTTTATCTGAAAATATCACTATCTCATACCATACCGAAGAAACCGAAGATGGCTTGAAAATTAAGATGGAGCAGATTATCGATGGCTATGAAACGAATAAAATGAATAAAATCTTCAAGTGGTTTAGTGATGGGGTATATTTAGGAAGGATGACAGATACCATTTTTGAAATGCAAAAGAAGATAGAAAAACAACGAAAAGTCGTTTAAAAAGTGGTTGGAAAAATTTTCCAACCACTTTTTGCTATAATTTTCTGATAATCATAATAATATTAGCTATTTCGTCATCATCAATAATAATATTAAAAGTTTTTTCAATAGGCTTTATTCGTTTAGTAATTTCTTTGTAGTCCTCCTTATAATATTTCAGTATTCTTTCCTTCATTTTATTCTCATGATGATTTGTTTCTCCTGATAGCGTACGTTCAATTAAAGCAGCCATATGCGTAAACAACCCTAATTCCTGAGATTTTGATAAGTTATATATTGTAGCCAAAGTATTAATTATATCCGGTAATACACTTTTTATCTTTGGTATATCTGCATATTCGAAACTTTCTTCAAAATTTTCATATATAGCACTATAGTTTGTATCTGACAAATCAGAAGGCTCAAACATAAGTATCTTATCTAATTTATCACTTTCAACAGTAAAAATCTTATCTATAGGTATAAAGGGAATTCCGAATAGTTGAGGATTAAATGTCCCAACAAAAGCGTGAATATTATACCGTTTTCTTAATAATGACACTGACTTAATTAATTCTTCACGATTAGATTGTTCTAGTGGAAAAACATTCATTCCTAATTTTGAATGTTCTTCAATATAATATTTTAATTGAGCCGCACCGCCTTCTCCAGTATGGCATAAAGTAACAATAATATTAGTTTTATACTGCATAGACTCACGATTCATTTCTAGCATGACTTGATGATAAACCTTATCTAAATCTTCCTCCATTGAACTTCTTCTCGCCACATCAATCCCTATCATCGTTATGGGCATATTAATTAATCTAGTTGTAATTCCGATTTTATTTGATATGGTCTCGATAATTGTTTTTAACGATCCCATATCATAGATGACAATCACACCTTTTCCTTCATCAATATTAGTCAATAGTTCTTCTAAGTCGCTATAAACTTTTTCTGTTGGATATTCTAAATGCATATCATAGCTATATATATTGTCTGTGTTAGTAAAAGTATTTGTTACTTTAGCCAAAGCAGTTGCTACATTTTCACCATGCATGGCATAGAGCAACACTGGTCTACCATTTACAAGCTTATCTTCCTCAGAAATGATGAAAAGCATGATTAAAACTTCATCTTCTGTCGATAGTTTTAATTGATATTTTCTTTCCAAGAGATAAACTAATTCCCCAACAAGATGGTATTCTTTAGGATGATTTTGAATAAGACTTACAACGCGATTGTTATCTATTGGATGAGGAATATGCTTTGGATCAACTAAAGAATTGATATGTAAACACAACCCTGTAAAAATACTCGTTTCAAAAATTCTTTTTAATTCTTGTGAACAGTGATTTAACCAATTTTCAACAATTAATATTAGTTCTCCATCAACAAGTTTGGATAACTGTTCCATATCTATTTTTCTATTTTTTTCGCTATAATCTACTTTTTCATAAATAGATTTCATATAATCGCTAATAATCGTACTAGCATTTGCTTTATCCATTCCACGATTCGTTAACTCTAGATATTGTTTCTGTATTTTTTCATACCAAGTCGAATCTTTTTGAGGATAATCATTCGTAACACCAATTGTAATATATGGTGAATTAAATAATTTTGACAACAAAGCATTATATTGCTTTTCTTTAAATAATGATTGCTTAATATCCTTATCGAAATCAGAGCTATCTATTGAAATATTATTTTCATTATACTCAATACTCCTTAGATATCCCTTTGCACAGGCAGATTTAATCAGAAATTTTAATTCTTTTAGACCTCTAGTATAGTTACTTAACATTAATGCTTTAATCGCCTCAGAAGTAACCGTAATATTTTTTTTAGAATTCATAGACTCTTTTTTAAAAAATTCACTGATAAAACCATATCTTTCCTCTAAGGATATATTTTCCCACGCTGGCAATTCAATAATGAACGGAAAATTTCTGCTAAAAGAATCTCGATATTTTTCAGAACAAGTTAATAGAATAATACTTTTATCCTTCTCTTCAAGCGTCATATTTTCTATGATATCGAATACTTTTGCCTGTTGTTCCGCATCTAACATATCAAAGTGATCAATAACTAAAAAGCCGTTTATCCCTTTCTCAAAACTAGACATTTCATGTTCATCACCAAATAATACTTTAGATAAAGTCGCTAAATTATTTTCAAAAGAACGGACCCTCACTTTTATAAACGGCGCATCTGCACTAATAACATTTTTTTCAATAGCATATTCGTACATCTTTTTACAAAAAATAGACGCTCCCGAGCCAGGCTTAGCTGAAATTAACACATTCACATTTTGACTAGGATATAATAATGCCGCCTTTGCTAATTCAATTTGATTTTTTAGGCTTCCATTTGCACCTTGCAACGATTGTAGCGCATCTTTTTTTGTCACAATACTATCATTTTTAGGCATATACCTAACTGGTCGAGTTGAAGTCTTTGATAAGCTTCCTTCAAGTACAAGTTTATTTAAGATTGCGCTTACATTTGGACGTTGCATATTAAATTTTTCAGAAACTTCCTGAGTGGTGATACCTTCACTCTTTTTATCCGAATAATATTTTTCAATGATATAATTGTTTATTAATTCTTTATTTGTCTTCAAGTAAATCACCTCAAGATATACCATTAATTAAGTACAACTATCAACTTCTTCCTATTTACTATAACACATCTTTTTCTTGAATGACACTTTTTGCTCCATTTAATAACATTCCATCCAATCCACAATTTTGATACACAAAAAGCCCAGGAATTGCTCCTGAGCCTTTTGTTCTATGATTGATTTATAGTAAATCGTTGTTGTTTAAAGCATCTTCAGCGGCTAATTGTGCTTCTACATCAGAAATGCTATACACGTTTTCGCTCGTTAAAGTTGCTTCTTTTGGTTCCATATTGCGGTAACGAGCCATACCAGTACCTGCAGGAATAATCTTACCGATGATAACATTTTCCTTCAAGCCTAGCAATGGATCTTTCTTACCGCGGATAGCAGCATCTGTTAACACACGAGTGGTTTCTTGGAAGGAAGCAGCAGATAAGAAGCTGGTTGTTTCCAAGGATGCTTTCGTAATACCTAGCAATACTGGACGAGAAGTTGCTGGCACACCGCCATTTACGATTGTTTCGTAGTTTTGGTCTTTAAAGTCAGCAATATCCATTAAAGTACCTGGTAAGATGTTTGTGTCACCTGGATCCATTACACGGACTTTACGTAACATTTGACGAACCATTACTTCGATATGTTTATCCCCGATTTCTACCCCTTGCATACGGTATACACGTTGTACTTCGCGCAATAGGTAAGTTTCAACAGATAATACATCGCGAACTTGAAGTAATTGTTTAGGATCAATTGAACCTTCTGTTAATGGTTGACCACGGTGTACGATGTCGCCTTGAGCCACTTTCATACGAGCAGTAAATGGAACAGTATAAGTACGAGTATCGGTTTTACCTTTAATCGTCACTTCTTTTGTACGAGTTGAAGCTTCTTCGTTAATCTCAATGACTTCACCAGTTACTTCAGTGATCACGGCTTGCCCTTTAGGATTACGTGCTTCAAAAATTTCTTGGACACGAGGAAGACCTTGAGTGATATCATCTCCGGCAACCCCACCGGTATGGAAAGTACGCATGGTTAACTGAGTACCAGGTTCACCGATTGATTGCGCAGCGATTGTACCGACTGCTTCACCGACTTCAACTTCACTACCAGTAGCCAAGTTGCGTCCATAACAGTGTTTACATACCCCGTGACGTGTATTACATGTAAATACTGAACGAATCGTTACTTCTTCAATACCTGCATCCACGATTTGTTTGGCAATATCTTCTGTAATCAATTCATTTGAACCAATGATTACTTCACCAGTATTTGGATTGATAACAGATTTACGAGTATAACGACCAATCATGCGTTCTTCAAGAGATTCGATGTTTTCGTTACCTTCTTTAATCGCACGGATAACTAAACCGCGGTCAGTACCACAATCATCTTCACGAATAATGACATCTTGTGCCACGTCAACCAAACGACGAGTCAAGTAACCTGAGTCGGCAGTCTTCAAGGCAGTATCGGTCATTCCTTTACGAGCCCCGTGAGTAGAGATGAACATTTCCAAGACAGATAGTCCTTCACGGAAGTTAGAGATGATTGGCAATTCCATGATTCGACCATTTGGAGCCGCCATCAAACCACGCATTCCGGCAAGCTGTGTAAAGTTAGAGATGTTACCACGAGCTCCAGAATCTGACATCATGAAGATTGGGTTTTTAGAATCCAAACCTTCCATCAGTTTCTTTTGAATTTGGTCTTTGGCATCATTCCAAACACCGATAACACGCTCATATCTTTCGTCATCCGTAATCAAACCACGACGGAAAGTACGCGTAATATTGTCAACTTGTTTGTGGGCATTTTCAATAATATCATGTTTTTCGTGTAAGACCATGATATCGGCAATCCCTACAGTAATACCGGCTAAAGTAGAATGTTTGTAACCTAAGTCTTTCATTCTATCTAGCATGTGAGAAGTTTCAGTAACTTTGAAACGTTTGAAGACTTCAGCGATAATATTTCCTAAGTCTTTCTTCTTAAATGGCTTAACTAATTCTTGACCCGCAATTAACGCTTTAATGTCCGTACCAGGTGCAACAAAGTATTTATCTGGTGTTTGGACGGTTAAGTTAAAGCTGCTTGGTTCGTTTAAGTAAGGGAATTCTTGTGGCATGATTGAGTTGAAGATAATCTTACCAACAGTTGTCACCATTAACTTAGATTTTTGTTCTTCAGTAAATGGTTTGTCCCCTAAGGTATTTGGATTTACAGCGATACGAGAATGTAAGTGTACATAGCCATTGCGCCATGCAGTTACCGCTTCGTCCATATCGCGGAAGATCATGCCTTCACCTTCACGACCAGCTTCTTCCATGGTTAAGTAATAGTTACCTAAGACCATATCTTGAGAAGGAGTTACGACTGGTTTACCATCTTTAGGGTTTAAGATGTTTTGAGCCGCTAACATCAACATTCTTGCTTCGGCTTGAGCTTCTTCATTCAATGGTACGTGAACCGCCATTTGGTCCCCGTCAAAGTCCGCATTGTAGGCTTCACATACTAATGGGTGCAAACGAATCGCACGGCCTTCCACTAAGACTGGTTCAAAGGCTTGGATACCTAGACGGTGCAAGGTAGGTGCGCGGTTAAGTAGTACTGGGTGTTCTTTAATTACATCTTCCAATACATCCCAAACATCATCTTCTTGACGTTCGATTTTGCGTTTAGCATTTTTAATATTTGAAGCTAATTCGCGTTTCACTAATTCATGCATGACGAATGGTTTGAATAATTCAATCGCCATTTCTTTTGGTAAACCACATTGATACATCTTCAAGAATGGTCCAACTACGATAACTGAACGTCCTGAATAGTCCACACGTTTACCTAATAAGTTTTGACGGAAGCGACCTTGTTTCCCTTTCAACATGTGTGATAGAGATTTCAATGGACGGTTACCTGGACCTGTTACTGGACGACCACGACGACCATTGTCAATTAAGGCATCCACCGCTTCTTGTAACATACGTTTTTCGTTTTGAACGATGATACTTGGTGCATTTAAGTCTAATAAACGTTTCAAACGATTATTACGGTTAATCACACGACGGTATAAGTCATTCAAGTCAGAAGTCGCAAAACGGCCACCTTCTAATTGAACCATTGGACGTAAATCAGGTGGGATAACTGGAATAACATCCATCACCATCCAGCTTGGTTTATTTCCAGAAGAACGGAATGCTTCTAAAATATCCAAACGACGGATCGCGCGTGTACGTTTTTGACCAGAAGCTGTTTTTAATTCTTCTTTTAATTCAGCAACTTCTGCTTCTAAATCGACACCTTCTAATAATTGTTTCACCGCTTCAGCACCCATCGCCGCCGTAAATTCTTGGCCGTATTGTTCACGTTTTTCACGGTATTCACGTTCTGTTAATAATTGTTTTTTCTCTAAGCTTGTGTTACCTGGATCGATTACGACATAAGAAGCAAAATAGATGATTTCTTCTAATGCACGAGGGCTCATATCTAGGACTAATCCCATACGTGATGGAATCCCTTTGAAGTACCAAATATGTGATACAGGAGCAGCTAATTCGATGTGACCCATACGTTCGCGGCGCACTTTAGAACGAGTTACTTCTACCCCACAACGGTCACAAGTAATCCCTTTGTAGCGGATTCTCTTATATTTACCACAAGCACATTCCCAGTCTTTTGTAGGACCGAAAATACGTTCATCAAACAAGCCTTCGCGTTCAGGCTTTAAGGTACGATAGTTAATGGTTTCTGGTTTTTTTACTTCACCAAAAGACCAGCTTCTGATTTTCTCGGGAGAAGCCAAACCTATTTGCATACTTTCGAAATTATTTACATCGATCAAAAGGGGTTCCCTCCATTTCCTTTTTTCACTCGATTTTATACAGCAAGATAAGCGGGCAGAAAAACATCCTTTCTGCCACTACTTATCATTCATTTATACTTTTGACAAGCACGATTTTAGGCTTCGTCGTTGTCCTCTTCGTCTGCTTGACTAGTGGCTAAAGCTTCTTCTTCAGCTTTACGTTGTGCTTCTTGTTGGGCTTTTTGTTTTTCAGCATATTTTGTTAAAGCATCAACGGTAATTAAATCATCGTCATCATCCATGTCACGTAATTCAATTTCTTGATCGTCAATGTCTAATACGCGCATATCTAAACCAAGAGATTGCAATTCTTTGACTAATACGCGGAATGATTCTGGCACACCTGGTTTTGGAATTGGTTCACCTTTCACGATGGCTTCGTAAGTTTTCACACGTCCGACAACATCATCTGACTTGTAAGTTAAGATTTCTTGTAAGGTATAAGCAGCACCGTAAGCTTCCAGTGCCCATACTTCCATTTCCCCGAAACGTTGTCCACCAAATTGAGCTTTACCTCCAAGTGGTTGTTGGGTAACTAATGAGTATGGTCCAATTGAACGGGCATGTAGTTTGTCATCAACCATGTGGGCTAATTTGATCATATACATGACACCGACAGAAATACGGCCATCGAATGGTTCCCCTGTACGTCCGTCGTAAAGGATGGTTTTCGCATCTTTGGCTAAACCAGCTTCACGAACCGTTGCCCATACATCTTCATCGCTCGCACCATCAAATACAGGTGTTGCAACATGAATACCAAGGGCGCGCGCAGCCATACCTAAGTGTAATTCTAATACTTGTCCGATGTTCATACGTGATGGCACCCCTAATGGATTCAACATGATATCCACTGGTGTTCCGTCTGGTAAGAATGGCATATCTTCTTCCGGCATAATACGGGAAACAACCCCTTTATTACCGTGACGACCGGCCATTTTATCCCCTTCATGGATTTTACGTTTTTGAACAATATAAACACGTACTAACATATTTACGCCTGGTGATAATTCATCGCCAGCTTCACGTGTAAAGATCTTCACATCATGGACAATACCGCCACCGCCATGAGGAACGCGAAGAGAAGTATCACGAACTTCACGTGCTTTTTCACCGAAGATTGCGTGTAATAGACGTTCTTCTGCAGATAATTCAGTCACTCCTTTTGGTGTCACTTTACCTACTAATAAGTCCCCGTCTTTTACTTCTGCCCCGATGCGGATAATACCCATTTCATCAAGGTTCTTCAAGGCATCTTCACCCACGTTTGGAATTTCGCGCGTGATTTCTTCAGGTCCTAATTTAGTATCACGTGCTTCTGATTCGTATTCTTCAATATGCACAGAAGTATACACATCATCTTTTACTAAACGACGGCTCATGATAACCGCATCTTCATAGTTGTAACCTTCCCATGTCATGAAGGCAACTAAGACGTTTTGACCTAAAGCTAATTCTCCACCTTCCATGGATGGACCGTCTGCTAAAGTATCGCCTTTAGCCACGCGTTCATGCAATTGAACTAATGGACGTTGGTTGTAACTTGTTCCTGAGTTTGAACGACGGAATTTCGTTACTTTATATTTATCTAAGGTACCATCTTCACGGCGAACGCGAATTTCACTTGCATCCACGTATTCAACGATACCATCGTGTTTACATAATAAAGCTGCTCCAGAGTCATGTGCTGATTTGTATTCCATACCAGTACCAACCCATGGTGCTTTAGGATTGATCAAAGGCACTGCTTGACGTTGCATGTTGGCCCCCATCAAGGCACGGTTAGAGTCATCGTTTTCTAAGAATGGGATACATGCAGTCGCCACGGCAACTACTTGTTTAGGAGATACGTCCATGTAGTCCACTTTTTCAACAGCAACTTCGATATTTTCACTTGTCGCACGCGCCATAACAACAGGTTCAGCAAACGTACCATCTTCGTTTAACTTACTGTTTGCTTGGGCCACAACATAATGGTCTTCGATATCAGCAGTTAGATAATCAATTTGATCAGTTACGCGTCCTGTTTCACGGTCTACACGACGATATGGTGTTTCGATAAAGCCATATTTATTCACTTTCGCATAAGTCGCTAAACTGTTGATCAACCCGATGTTTGGACCTTCAGGCGTTTCAATCGGACACATACGACCATAGTGAGAGTAGTGAACGTCACGAACTTCATATCCGGCACGATCACGCGTCAAACCACCAGGCCCTAACGCAGATAGACGACGTTTGTGGGCTAACTCACTTAGCGGGTTGGTTTGGTCCATGAATTGTGATAATTGAGAAGAACCAAAGAATTCTTTGATACTTGCCACTACTGGACGGATATTGATTAATTGTTGTGGTGTTAATGTTTCAGTGTCTTGAATTGACATGCGTTCACGTACCACACGTTCCATACGCGCTAAACCGATACGGAATTGGTTTTGTAATAACTCACCAACTGAACGGATACGACGATTTCCTAAGTGGTCGATATCATCTACTTTACCGATACCTTCCATTAAGTTTAGGAAATAACTCATGCTTGCGATAATATCAGCAGGACGAATCGTGCGCACATCGCTTGATAAGTAGCCATTACCAATGATATTAATTTCGCGTTCTGGATCTTTTGGTGAAAAGACTTTAATTACTTGAACGGTCATTGGCTCAGTAACCACACCATCTTCTGAAGGATAGTAAGTAACACTATTCAAGCCGTTTTCTAATTGTTCAGCAATGTTATCAATCACTTGGTGTGTTAAGACTGTGCCTTTTTCAACTAGAATTTCACCGGTTTCAGGATCTACTAAAGTTTCAGCCAAAGTTAAGTTTAATAGACGTGTTTTTAAGTCTAATTTCTTATTCACTTTGTAGCGACCTACTGCAGCAAGGTCATAACGTTTTGGATCAAAGAAACGCGCATTTAAAAGATTTCTTGAGCTATCGGCAGTCTTAGGTTCGCCTGGACGTAGACGCTCGTAAATATCTTTCAAGCCTTCTTCTGTACGTGAATCACTTGCATTTTTGTGTAAGTCTTTTTCGATGGTGTTACGTAATGATTCACTATCTCCGAAAATTTCAAAAATCGTATCATCCGAACCAAAACCTAACGCACGAACTAACACTGTCAATGGAATCTTACGGGTACGGTCAATACGTACATAAGAAATATCCTTACTATCTGTTTCCATTTCTAACCATGCGCCACGGTTAGGAATGACAGTTGAACCGAAGCCTTCTTTACCATTCTTATCTACTTTCCCATGGAAGTACACACCCGGAGAACGGACTAATTGTGAAACGATAACACGTTCTGCCCCGTTGATGATAAAGGTTCCTTGTTCAGTCATTAATGGGAAATCGCCAAAGAATACTTCTTGTGACTTGATTTCGCCAGTTTCTCTATTTGTCAAACGTAATGTTACATGTAATGGTGCAGAATAGTTTGCATCGTGTGCACGTGCTTCATCTACATCATACTTAGGTGTCTTCAACTCATAATCTACGAATTCTAGAGATAAATTGCCGTTGAAATCTTCAATCGGTAAAATATCTTCAAACATTTCTCTTAGTCCTTCATCTAAGAACCATTGATAAGAATCTGTTTGAATCTCAATCAAATTCGGTAATTCCAATACTTCACTGATACGTGCGAAACTTCTACGTTCGCGGTGCTTTCCGTATTTTACTACGTGTCCAGCCAAGCTCTTCACCCCTTCAAAAATCTTTCAAAATAGCTACCAACCAATATTACTTTTTTGTTACAAATATTAAACTTAGGTAACAAATCGTATTTTTTGCGGCTTTAAGGCAAAAAAAAATCAAAAATAGAAAGTGTTCAAATCCCTGTTCTACTTTTGTTTTCCTTATGCTACAGCCGAAACGGACAATATTTCGTTCCTACTGATAATACTTTTTGATAGTTTTTGCATCTATATATTTTAGACAATTATAGCCTATTTGTCAAGCTTTCATGAAATTTTTCATTTTGGTTCTCAACATTGATTTTTCATCCCTATGTGCGAATAAATCACAAAGTTTTTACACCTATACTCTAGAAAATGATGAAATCACAAAGTTTTTACACTTATACTCTAGAAAAGTAAAAAAACCGAGAACTTCCACAGAAAAGTTTCTCGGTTTGACCCTGTAAAAATATTTTAGGATATGCGCAAAAATTTACGTCTTCTTTTTCAAACTTATACTCACTAAAAGAAAAATAAGGAACATTCCCATTGCAACCAAACTAAAACTTTGGAATACAACAAAAAGCGCAGTGACATCGGGTGAAAATACGCCCACTGCCAAAACAAAGCCCCCCGAAATACTCCGACTTAAAACTTCATCCCACACCATGTAATTTTGAATCTCTTCATCATGTAAACTTTGTTGTACATAAACATTTTGCACAAGCCCAGCAATCGTTTGTCCTACCGCAAGCAAAATGTAACTAAATAAAACCTGAAAATAGCTTTTAGCAAACGAAAACAGAATCAAATACAAAATATAAATAAACATTCCTATTAAGAATACATTTTTAGGTGATTTAAACTCTTTTTTAAAACTCAACAACACACTCGTCACCAAAAAACAACCAGCTAAAAATGAGAGCGAAAAAGAATATTGCTGCTCGCTCAGACCTATTCCTTGGATAAGATACCTCACTTCATACGTATCAAAAAGTACCCCTATTGAACTTAGCAAACCTATCACCATCATCATCAAAAAAGCAGTCGGATGTCTCATAATACTCATAAATTGATAATTATGTCTGACTTTTTCTGCTTGTTTAGTCTTTTTGTCCTCATTCATTTGGATATGCATAAATAACAAGCCTATCGAACCAATTAATACTAACAAAGCATATAAGACAAATAGATAATGCTGACGATGCGTGAGATTAACCCCAACAATCATCGGCGCTAAAAAATAAGAGAGTGAACCAATACTGGTATATACTGAATTAAATCGAATCAAATTCTGTTTAGCAATTAAATGAGGAACCGTCGCATACAACTTGCTAGAAAACAACGTATTGCATATCTCTAAAAGAAAAACGAGTAAAAACAGTACCAGTGATTCAAAGTAGAAGCTAAGCAAAATCAACAAGACCGCTTTCGTCACTTCCAGAGAAAATAGCACCATTCGACTATTGCTTTGTGGCAAATAATTTTTGACTTTAGCTGCGACTAGGCTGGCTAGTAGCTTCACCGCCCAAAAATACATCACAAAACGCACAGAAATTCTCGATAAATAAATGTTAATCAATATCGTATAACCATATTCAGCAATCAGCGAAATAAAACGATTCGCATAAATAATCGTTGCATTTTTATTTTTCATCTTCATATAGACTTTCCTCATAAACTGTTCGTATGAATATTAAATATGAAACTTCTATCTCTCTTTATACTTCTGATAATATGCTAAAAAACTAATTGTTCCAACACAACAAATTATCGCATAACTCATAAACAAAATAGACAACCCACATCTATCATATAGGAAACTCCCCAACGGACTACCGACTGAATCACCTACTAAGAAACTGGATTGCAAGATTCCTAAATAAATAGTTGATTCCGCCTTAGGAATGACTTGATAATCCATCAAATCACTAATCACGAAATAACCAGCTAATGTCATCTCAACAACGAATAATACGATTAACATACTCATTTTACCGTTCATTATCAGTGGAATAATGAGTGCAACCAAAATACCGATAAGCTGATTGATAAAGAAAAAAAGACTCAGTTTTTTAGATACCCAATTATTTGATAATACAAGCGTCAAAAGCAAAGTTAACACAGCAATCAGCGTAGTTAGATAGGTAGTGCCCATCACAGACCACCCTGCACCTTTGATGATTGCTGGTAAAATGGAGGTAATCATTGAACCACAAATCCCTAAAATAAACGTAATAATATAAAGTAAACTTCCTCTAGCCTTATCTTGTGGCAAGAAAATCCACTGTTGCTTTTTTTCTGGAATTTCAATATTGGGTACCTTAGTAAATGACAATAATAGCATTAGGCAAGCATAGATGACTAACAATGTCACATAAGCATTCGTTTGATAGAAGCTCATTAAGAAAATAGCACATCCACTCACAGGCACGGCAATGATACTCGCAATATTCGAAATGGTAAATCGTGAAGAGCGAATAAGATTACTGTTTTCTTTATCCTGGTCGCCAATATGTAAAAACCAATGCCGAACAAGTAGCAGTATCGCTGAAGCACCAAGACCACCAATAACCCCTGATAAGATAGCCAACCCTCTATTTTCAACAAAAATCCGTAAAAACATTCCCAATGCGTACAACGGCACAAAAATACGAAAATAGACAACGGTTTTATTTTTGGGAATCTGATTGGTAATCATAAAGGACAGTGCACCTGATATTGCCATTGCTGAATATGATAATGAATAGTTATCCAAAGATTGATGTTCTTGCGCAAATAGTACAAAAGCATATTTGGAAACACCCATCAACAAATAGAATACAAACAAAAACAAGAAAATATGCTTATGCTTTAACAATTTTTTATATTTCACTTAATAGATCCTTTATTTCAGTTGCTACACTTTACAACATTTTTTTAAAAGCAGAAAAACTCTCAGACAGCCTCTCTCATCACAAACCAATGCATGACAAGCAGTAACCATAATATCAATCCAATATATGTCTCGCAAACGGAGGTATAACTAATCAAATAGAAAAATACGCCACTGAGGGTAATTACCTCTGAAACAATTATTTTTTCACGCGGTAGGAAACGAGAATCTTTAAACCAAGCGTAAAAATATAAAATCATTAATAAAATTTCTACCACAATCACTAAAGCTGACACAAATAACGGCAATGTCTTGAATACGTCTTTTTCTAAATAGGCCAATTGAAAAGCAACCGTGGACATGATTAGATATTCCCATCTTGCCGGCAGAGAGGGCTGTTTTTGTTTATCGAAACGCTTAGCCCATATGTAGAAACGATAACAACTTAATCCCGCACTCAACCATAGCAAAACACCTATAGCTATCATATTAACTCCATCAAACAAGCTCGCCACACTCACAAGTAAAAAGCAAGCCAAATCCACATATGGCGTTTGATATTTTTGTGAGATAAAAAGATAAAATACACCAAATACTATCATCCACAACAATTTTACCCCTCCACTCTCTAATTATTTTCTCAAAATTATTGTAACAAAAAACGTTTATTACAAATAGTAAAAAGAAGACCCCCAAATGATAGGATTCTTCTCTACATTATTTCTTACATCACTAACAATGCCACAAAACCGATTAAATTATTTAAGAAATGAACGGTTATACTTTCATTTAAGTTTTCGTGACGTGCATAGGTAGCGGTCAAAATCAAACTCATCACTAAGTAAATCAGTACATTCCATTCGAGCGTTTGCACATGTAACAGTGTAAAGATAAGCATTGCTACAATAAATGCCACTTTTTTATTACGAATCGTCTGAAACACTAGCGAGCGACAAAGAAATTCTTCTACTATTGGTGCCACAATCAAAATCATCAGTCCCATATACCAACGTGGCAGACTATTCATAGATTGCTCGATTACCTGTTGATTAACTGTATTACCAGAAATTCCTAGAAACTGAAAGATTAATTGTAAAGCGAGTTGCGAAATATAGGTTAAGGCAAACATCCCTAAAATAAATTTCCAGTTTTGTTTCGTAATCGTTTGACGCAGTGGCTTTAGCGAACCATTCTTTCTAGCAAGATAGCAGGCAACACTCACAACTATCCCCATCAATAAAACGCCAATTGCTAATACAAATGATTGATTATCCGATATTTGTTTTCCAATAATTGGAATGACAAAAGCAATCTGATCCAAAAGAAATAATCCGATAAACAATAATATAGCCAATAAATAGCGAATAATTGGATTTTTAATATTTTCCATTTTTATAATTCATTCCTTTCGCTTCGCTTCAGGCACAACACCTAAT
>SAMEA3387512__coassemble_1065_pt1 | contig 27457 bp, 39 predicted proteins | sample SAMEA3387512__metabat2_high_PE_013 | metagenome-assembled genome bin SAMEA3387512 (sample SAMEA3387512) | Felis catus | biome: Faeces | place: United Kingdom | collected 2012 | reverse complement strand
AAAGGTCTACTTTGTCGTTTAGCAACAACTCTTATATCATACTCAAGTCTCAATAATTTGTCAAGAACTTTTTTGGAATATTTTTCAAGTTGTCACTTTTAAATCAGCGACTTTCATATCATAACAAACGTTCAATTCATTGTCAAGCTTAATTTTTAAAAACTTTAAAACGCATTGAAAGTTTATTTTATTTAGTCGGTTGATTTCAGCGACTTTGTTAGAATATCATGAATCAAATGATGCGTCAAGGAATTTTTACAAAAAAAGTTATAAAAACGTTTCCGAACATCCATAACTATTCATTAGAGAATAAAGCTAAATAGTCACCATAGCCTTTGTCAGCCATTTCTGATTTGGGAATAAATTCTAAAGCTGCAGAATTGATACAATATCGCAAACCACCCTTTTCAACAGGACCATCCGTAAAGACATGCCCTAAATGACTATCGGCCGCTTGACTGCGTACTTCAATTCGGTGCATATTATGAGAAAAATCTGCTTTTTCTTTGATTACTTGACGACTGACGGGTTTCGTAAAAGCAGGCCAGCCACATCCTGAATCATATTTATCACGTGAACTGAATAATACTTCTTTACTGACGATATCAACATAGATACCTTCTTCAAAAAATTGATCATATTTGCCACTAAACGGATACTCGGTAGCATTTTCTTGGGTTACACGATAAGCTAAATCTGATAATTGCGCTTTTTCTTTTTCATATGCAGTCATTATACTCACTCCTATTTTGTTTTTCTTATTGTAACAAAACTTAACTAATTACGCACAAAAAAGGCCTCCGACATCGAAGACCTCTTGTTTATTTTCTTAATAGAATTAATAATGCTGTTAATAAGACGAATACTAAAATAGTAATGGTGTCTAATAATTGCCATTCCAATTTACGATATTTCGTCCTACCATCGCCACCTTGATAGCCACGTGCTTCCATCGCATAAGCTAAATCAATTGCTCGCGTAAAGCTAGAAACAAATAGCGGAATCAATAGTGGAATGATGGCTTTCATTTTTTGGATTAAATTACCTTCTGAAAAATCCACCCCACGTGCACGCTGAGCATTCATAATTTTCTCTGTCTCATCCATTAAGGTTGGCACATATCGTAAGGCAATCGATAACATCAAAGAGAATTCATGAACTGGTAATTTCAACGCTTTTAATGGCTTTAGTAAGGATTCAATCGCATCTGACAATTCCAAAGGCAAAGTGGTCAGTGTTAAAAGTGTAGACATAAAGATGATTAAGACAAACCGACAGAAAATGAAAATACCATTTGTCACGCCGTACTCTGTTAGTCTAAAAATCCACCACTGCCAATAAATTGTACCGCCATTTGTGAAAAAGACCTGCAAAAAGACAGTAAATAGGATAAGACCAATCAGTGCTTTTAAACCACGAACAAAAAATACTAGGTTAATTTTTGACAAATAGATGGCAAAAAAGGTAAAAGCTGCGAGTAATAAATACGTTTGCCAGTTATTCGCTAAAAAGATAATCCCAATGAAATAAAAACTTGCGACCAATTTTGCTCGAGGATCCATCTGATGAATCAATGAATTGCCTGGAATATAGCGACCAAAAATCAATTTATTCATCACCCTCACCTCGCTGTCTAATAATTTCATCGGCTAAAGCTTGAGGAGTCAATGGTAATTTGGTAAACTTCATTCCTTTTTCTTGAAGTTTTAGCGCAAATTGAGTCGCGGTAGGTACGCCCAATTGCTTTTCATACAACCAATCGACATCTTGGAATAATTCTGATGGTGTTCCTTCTTTCACCACACGTCCTTTTTCTAAAGCATACACATAATCTGCATAATCAGCCACATCATCCATCAAGTGCGTGACTAAAACTAGGGTTAAGCCACGTTCTTTATGCAAACGCCAAAACATATCCATCATTTCTTTACGCCCTCGAGGATCTAGGCCAGCTGTTGGTTCATCAAGCACAAGGACTTCTGGTTGCATCGCCAAAACACCGGCAATAGCAACACGACGCATTTGTCCGCCTGATAAGTCAAAAGGAGAACGCTCAAGATAACTTTCATCTAAGCCTACTAATTTCAATGTATCTTTCGCAATTTGTTTTGCTTCTTCTAGGCTTACTCCAAAATTTTGCGGTCCAAAGGCAATATCTTTTTCTACTGTTTCTTCAAATAATTGAGATTCCGGAAACTGAAAGACAATTCCAACCTTTTTACGGATTGGTTTTAAGTTTTTATTATCGGTTTGCGGTGTAATCACACGTTCACCAATGTTTACAGTTCCTTTAGTAGGTTTTAGTAAAGCATTCAAATGTTGCAGTAAAGTTGATTTGCCACTACCTGTATGCCCGATTAAGGCTGTAAAACTTCCCTCTTTAATCGCCAAATTAATATCAAAGAGTGCTCGATGCTCAAAAGGGGTATTGGGTTGGTAAGTAAAATCTACTTGTTCAAAACGGATGTCCATAGCCAATCCACCATCCCTTCTTCAGTCATATAGTCTTCGGGTACGTCCACACCACGAGCTTTTAAGGCTGACTTCAAGCGCTCTGGAAATGGCAAATCTAATCCTAGCTCAATTAATTTTTCCCCTTGAGAAAAGATTTCTTCTGGCGTACCTTCTTGGATAAGTTTTCCTTTTTTCATCACAAAAATTCGATTAGCATTAGCTGCTTCATCGATATCATGAGTAATCGATAAAACGGTTAAATTATTTTCTTCTTTAATTTTCTTCACTGTAGCAATCACTTCTAAGCGACCTTCAGGATCAAGCATACTCGTTGCTTCATCAAGAATAATCACATTAGGTCTTAAAGCCACAATTCCAGCAATGGCGACACGTTGTTTTTGACCACCTGAAAGTCTAGATGGTTCTTTACGCATAAATTCGGCCATTCGCACTTGCTCTAGTGATTCTCTTACACGTACCAACATTTCTTCTCGTGGCACGCCTTGATTTTCCAAACCGAAAGCGACATCGTCTTCTACAGTTGATCCGACAAATTGATTATCAGGATTTTGAAAGACCATCCCAACGTTACGACGTACTTCCCAGATGTTTTTTTCATTTATTTCTTGACCATTGACCTTGATACTTCCTGACTCAGGCAGTAACAAGCCATTAATCGTCTTAGCTAGAGTGGATTTACCAGAACCATTATGGCCAATAATCGCAATCCATTCCCCTTGATTAATGTTCAATGATACTTTATTTAAGGCAGGAGTTTGATCTTCTTCTTGATAGCGAAAAGTCAAATCCTTCATTTCAATTATTGGTTGCATCATTTACCCTCGTTTTTCATTTCGTTACAAGCCTTACCATACCAAAAAAACAACAGAATTTCAATCTTTCTATCTTGTTTCATTGTCTTGACACAACTTTTTTTTTTTTAAAAAAAGCGAATAGCTACACTTCTTTAGAAAAGTATAGTCTATTCGCTTATGTGGGGATATTCAATGATATTAGCGATGCCAACGACTTCTTCTGTCAAAGTATATCACGATACCAGCTAGTCCTAAAGATATGACGCTTAACCATAGATAACCATTTTTTTGCGTTCCTGTAGCAGGTAAATGTTTTTTTGTGTTGGATTTGGCAACTCTAGTTAATTCTTTTTGTTTTACCGTTCCCTGTGTAGAACGCTTTTGATTATCAAATTTGCCACCACCACTATTCACAAAAAATCTGTCATCATTTTCCCTTTCTCCTGTATTAGGAAGGCCTGGTTCATCTGGCTTATCTTCTGGCTCCGTTGGCGTTGGATCGGGTTCGTCTGGTTTTTCCTCTGGTTTTTCTTCTGGTTCCGTTGGCGTTGGGGCCGGTTCGTCTGGTTTTTCCTCTGGTTCCGTCGGCGTTGGATCGGGTTTGTCCGGTTTATCCTCTGGTTCCGTCGGCGTTGGATCGGGTTTATCCGGTTTTTCTTCTGGTTCCGTTGGCGTTGGATCAGGTTCGTCTGGTTTTTCCTCTGGTTCCGTTGGCGTTGGGGCCGGTTCGTCTGGTTTTTCTTCTGGTTCCGTTGGCGTTGGATCGGATTCGTCCGGTTTTTCCTCTGGTTCCGTTGGCGTTGGGGCCGGTTCATCCACTTTTACAACTGTTTTCACTTCATTACTTTCCACATTCAACTCTGGCATATTTTCATGAATGACTGAAGCATGGTTGAGAATTTCGCCAGCTTTTTTCCTTAACACTTTTGAAGTAAAAGTAATTGTCTGCGTTTGTCCTTGTTCTAAGTCGATTGGTACACTCAAAGTATTGCCCTCAAAGCTTCCCACATCCGTCTTTATAGCTTGCAAATCATCCGTTAGCTTATCAGTTAAAGTTCCTATCCATCTTGCCGTACCAGTATTTTCTACAGTAAGTTGATAAGTTAAGGTATCGCCTGTTTTTGCCTCTGACTTATCAACGGCCTTATGCACTTCAAGTTTGCGAATATGAACCTGGGTTTCAACCGTATTACTATCTTTGTTGAAATCAGGATTTTCAGCATTCAATCCAGAGAACTTATTCACAATTATGCCATCTTCTGCTTTCACTATCTTCGTCATAAAGGATAGTTTCAATTCTTGGCCTGGTTTGATAGTTACCAAATAACGTAAACTATTGTCCTTCCATACTTTTTCATCTGAGACTGTTAAATCTTCAGCATTTTCCCATAGTTTATCAGTAATCGCCTTAGTGTTTACTTTAGTTGAGTTGGCAATATAATTGACATCTTTTTCAGGCAACACATCTTCCAACGTACCATACCACGTACCATCGCCAGTATTCTTCACATTGAAAGTATATTGAAGCACATCTTTTGAAAAGGCCGTGGTCTTATCTACTTCCTTAATCACTTGTAAGACAGGTTTGGTTAATTCCCCTACACCACGCGCTTCAACCACATTGGAGTCTAAAAGGAACGTCTTGCCTTCTTGCGTTAAAAGCGAAGAATTATGACTCAATAAATCAGCTGGGTTATGACTGGCCCGCATTTGAATTAAGAGTTTCTTCACAGTATTTGCTTGCATTTCTTTCTTCAAGACAACTTTAATGCTCTTCACTCTAGAAGCATCGACACTATCCGTCAATGGTTGCCAATTTGCGGTAGTTAATTTTGGAATATCTTGTACCTCACTATAATAAACATCAAAATCTGGATCACTTTGAGCAATCTTTTTGAAAATCGCACCATCCGTACTACCACGGTCAATGATACGATCTTGGTCATTCATCGTATCCCCTTTATGCGGCAAAATATTGTAAAAGGCATAAGGTTTACTTGTTTGTTTTGTCCGATTTTCCAAATTAATTTCATAATAGAATTCTTCCAATGGACTCACAATTAATGGATGAACCGATAAATCTGCTGGCGTATGACCAATCTTTTCGTGAATAATCACTTCTTCTGGTGGGCCAAAATCCACTTTAGTCATTGCTTTCAAGACTGATTTACCCACAAACGTTCCTTTGCCATCCAAGTCTAACTGATTATTTTTCACAATAGTTGATTCATCTGACCAGCCGGATGTCGTCTTCAATACAGAAGGATCATACCAGTAAATATAATGATCTAATTGATGAACAGCTTTAGTCAAATATTTATTAAACTGAATTTGTTGTCGGAAAGCATAACGATATTTTTGAATCGGGTAATTTTCACCACTATCGATTTCTTTTAACGTCTTGGTAATAATCAAGGCCGTCTTATCGGTGCCTAAATAATGATGAACAACTTGATAGCCCATGTTTTCCAACGGACGATGGTACTCATTAATTACATCGATGCCATCTGGTAATAGCGTCACAATCGTAAATGGCATATTCTCATCAACACGGTTCGGTGTCAAAATATAAGTTAGGCGCGTCTTATCTTCGTTATGCGCTTCAATTGAGGTTTGCCAATTATCATCATATTCTACGCGCAAGGTTAAGAAGGCCCGGTTATAACTTCCAACAGCTTCTTTATATTTTTCACCAATTACCTTCCCTTGATCATCACTGTAATACACAAATCCCCAGTTATGAAGCGTGGTGCTACTGGTTGATTCATCCGATGAGAAGATTCCTTTTGGCCACTTTTCATCAACGACTTTAGTTTTCACAGTCAAATACACATCAGTACGTGCTAAAATTGGCTTTTCAAAGGTCGCTTTTACATATTCAATATCAGAGGTTAAAGAAATCGCTTGGCCAGACTGAACATTGTCTTTGATCAGACTAAATTGTGTTTCTCGTAAAGCTTTTCCGTACAATTTGATGGTACCCACATCGACACCTTCTGGAATATGCACGGTTACTTCCTTGAGTTCTAAAGTCTTTTCACCCGCTGTTTGAATACTATCGCCCGTACCTTTATAAATTCGTGGACCATTATTATTAATCAAGTCCCCTAAACCATTAATGTAAAACTTTTGGGCCGCCATTCTTTCTTCAAATTTAGGTGCGACTTTCCATTCCATTTCATTGTTGCTTTCGTCGAGTTCACCACCACCAGCAATCAGTTGTTTATCGACACTACCTGAGCCATATTTTGTTTGCTTTGCGTAAGGCGTAAACCCAACAGAATGATTACCAATTTCATTTCCTTGTTCATCCAACAAAGAAACACTATTGATGATTTTTTGACCCAATTTCACATGGCGAAGTTTGACTGGTAGTCGCAGTTGTAATCTCCGTGTCCCGTGCTCTTCCATATATTTACCTAAGTCTGGGAATGAAACAGTACGAGTTGCTTCATCATAAGTCCACGGAGCAGCTTCTGGGTCATCTTTATCAAATACCATGCCTTCTGGTAATACGTCTTTAATTGTTCCTACCGCGCGATAATAAACCCCATAATCATCAAACATGCCGCCATTCGTTACGGTAATTAAATAGTAACAGGTCAATAATTCATCTAAGTTGTTACTTGAATAAGTTGGATCATTTACATCTGGCATACCCACATCTTGACCCACATCATACCACATCTGATTAGAACCTTTATTCACCACATATTTCGAAATATAAGGATCATGCGTTTTGGCTGTAGCTTTTAGTTCACTGTAGCCAATTTTATGTTCACGCAGATACAAGGTTGAACTAACCGGTGTTGCACTACCTGGTGGCGTCGTATACATCACATGTTTAAAGATGATTGGAAAGGCAATAATTCCTCCACCAGCTACTGGATTATAATAGACTTTTCGAATATAGTATTCATCATCGTCCATCGATTCCACATTTTTGACGCTATCTAGTTTCGGAATTTCCACACTACCTGCTTTCACATATTTTTTAGCAATTTTTATAATTGAATATACGCCATCAGTCACTTTATCATTATCAAATTCTAAACGTTGATAAATACGAAATAGTTTACCTGTATAAACACTCGAACCTTCTCCATCTGGATCAAACTCTAAATAAAAGCTTACCTTTGTCACATCAATATCTAAAGGTGTCGAAATATCGCTCGTTGATGGACCAGAAGTAGCGACCTTACTTTGAACTTTAGGAGCAGCTAATGATTTTTTTGGCTGAGATGAGGCATTGGATACTTGAGTTTCAGTTGCACTTGAGTCTTGCGCTTTATTATCACTTGGAGTAACATTGTCAGTTGTCTTTGAAGTGGCAGTTGCATTTTCACTTGAGCTAATATTGTTGTTTTCATTTTGAGAAGTTGCAGTAGAATTACTAGTACTTGAAAAAGCTGTACTAGAAGTGACATTTGATTGACTAGCATTTGAATCAAGCTGTGTAGTAGGACTTGAATCATTTGCTACAGAACTTTGATTTGTAGTAGGTGGTGAAGTCGTACTAGTATTAGAGACATCTTGCTTAGTTACTGAGGAAGACGGGTTCACAACACTCGGATTTGAATCTTGCGCATATACCTCAGCCAAAACAAAACATGGGCTAAGTAAACTCCCCAATAGTAAAATCAAAGTCCCAATAAAAATTAAGAGTCTTTTCCCTACTTTAGACACAATCATTCCCTCCTTCGATTGCATTCGCTTACATTTAATATTATAATACTTTCAAAATTTTCTGCACGCTAAAAAGCCCGGTATGTAAAGTTTATCCTTTACATACTGGGCAAAAAAATAAACGATTGAAAACCAACCGTCTCATACAAATATCTTATGATGAGTGCTTACCCTCTGATGACAACTCACCAGAGGGTAGCGACGAGCTAGACTCGGAAAGTAGTAGCACTTCCAACATCATAACACTCAAAATTACAATAGTGTCAACTTATTAAACAAGTTCTAAGATAACCATTGGTGCAGCATCTCCACGTCTTGGTTCTGTCTTCAAGATGCGAGTATATCCACCATTACGGTCAGCATAACGAGGAGCGATATCGTTGAATAATTTTTGTAATGCAGATTCAACTACGATTTCTTCGCCTTCTTCACGCACGCTAGCGATTTCGTTACGTACGAATGCAGCAGCTTGACGACGAGCATGTAAATCTCCGCGTTTTCCTAAAGTAATCATTTTTTCAGCAGTAGAACGTACTTCTTTCGCACGAGCTTCAGTAGTAACAATACGTTCGTTAATGAATAAATCAGTTGTTAAGTCACGTAACATCGCTTTACGTTGAGAAGATGTACGTCCTAATTTACGGTAACTCATTTAGTTTTCCCTCCCTCAATGAAAGATTAATCGTCTTTACGTAAACCTAAACCTAAATCATGTAATTTATTCTTCACTTCTTCTAAAGATTTGCGTCCTAAATTACGTACTTTAATCATTTCAGGTTCAGACTTGTTAGTTAATTCTTGTACAGTATTGATACCTGCACGTTTCAAACAGTTATAAGAACGAACAGATAAATCTAATTCTTCAATCGTCATTTCTAACATTTTTTCTTTTTGTGTTTCTTCTTTTTCAACCATGATTTCAGCATGACGCGCTTCATCAGTAAGGTTCACAAAAATATCTAAATGTTCAGTTAAGATTTTAGCTGCTAAACTCATTGCGTCTAGCGGTTCGATTGATCCATCAGTCCAAATTTCCATTGTTAACTTGTCGAAATCGTCACGACGACCTACACGTGTGTTTTCAACTTGATAGTTTACACGACGAACAGGTGTGTAGATTGAATCAACAGGAAGAACACCGATTGGCATATCTTCAGTTTTGTTTTCGTCAGCTTGAACGTAACCACGACCTGCTTTCACTTTTAGGCGAGCACGGAATGTAGCACCTTCACTGACTGTACAAATGTACATATCTTTGTTTAAGATTTCAACATCAGAATCAACGATAATGTCACCTGCAGTCACAACTGCTGGACCAGTAATATCGATTTCTAAAGTTTTTTCTTCAGATACGTACAATTTTAAGGCTAAACCTTTAATATTCAAGATAATTTGAGACACATCTTCACGAACACCTACAATTGTAGAAAATTCATGTTGAACTGTATCAATTTGAATACTAGTAATAGCAGCCCCTGGTAATGAAGATAAAAGGATACGACGTAGAGAGTTCCCTAAAGTAGTACCATAACCTCTTTCTAAAGGTTCGACAATAAACTTGCCATAATCTCTTTCTTCATCAATTTTTGAAATTCTTGGTTTTTCGAATTCAATCATTCTTATCACTTACCCCTTTCAAAACGAAAAGTGTCTTGTTCAATGACTAATAGTTAACTCAAAATGAGCAGCACTCATTAAACACGACGGCGTTTTGGAGGGCGGCATCCATTATGAGGAACTGGAGTTACATCACGAATTGCAGTTACTTCTAAACCTGCAGCTTGTAATGAACGGATAGCAGCTTCACGTCCTGAACCTGGGCCTTTAACAGTAACCTCTACAGTTCTTAATCCGTGTTCCATTGCTGATTTAGCTGCTGTTTCAGCTGCCATTTGCGCTGCGAATGGAGTTGATTTTCTGCTTCCTTTAAATCCTAATGCACCCGCTGAAGACCAAGCTAATGCATTACCATGAACGTCAGTAATCATGACGATAGTATTGTTAAATGTTGAATGAATATGAGCAACACCAGATTCAATATTCTTTTTGACACGGCGTTTACGACTCACTTTTTTTCCTGCCATGAAGTGTTAACCTCCTTCACTAATTATTAATTATTTTTTCTTACCTGCAACTGTCTTAGTAGGACCTTTACGAGTACGTGCATTGTTCTTAGTGTTTTGACCACGAACTGGTAAACCACGACGATGACGCATTCCACGGTATGAACCGATTTCCATTAGACGTTTGATGTTAAGGTTAACTTCACGACGAAGATCACCTTCAACTTTTAATTTATCCACTTCAGCACGGATAGCATCTGTTTGTTCGTTAGTTAAGTCACGTACGCGAACATCTTCAGATACACCAGCGTTAGCTAAAATTTGTTTAGCAGTTGTTGTACCAATACCGTAAATGTATGTTAATGAAACAACAACACGTTTTTCACGAGGAATGTCTACTCCTGCAATACGAGCCATATTATGTTACACCTCCAATTATCCTTGACGTTGTTTGTGTTTTGGATTTGCTGGGCAAATCACCATAACGCGTCCTTTACGACGAATTACTTTACAATGTTCACACATTGGTTTTACTGATGGTCTTACTTTCATTGATAATACCTCCTAATGATTTACGGAGTACAATTACTTAAAGCGGTAAGTAATACGACCGCGAGTTAAGTCATATGGTGATAACTCAACTGTTACCTTGTCACCAGGTAAAATACGGATGTAGTGCATTCTAATCTTACCAGAAACGGTAGCAAGCACTTGATGGCCGTTTTCTAACTCGACTTTAAACATTGCATTCGGCAAAGTTTCGACGACTGTACCTTCAACTTCAATCATATCTTCTTTTGCCACGCACAGTACCTCCTTGTACATTTTCGTACCTTACATACGATAAAATGGCGGAATTGCCTTCCACCTGAGATTCTCAAAACAATGCTTCTAGTAAAAAATAATACTAGAAGTCGGACTTAAATATTATACCACATATCCTACCAATATATCAAGAGAAAGTTCTAATTCAAGTTGGCATGTACGCGACTTTGATTAATCGATAATTGCTTGTACATCTTTAAATACAGCATCAATATCGCGATTACCATCAATTGATTTTAATAAACCTTGCTCTTTATAATAAGCAAGAATTGGTTCGCTGTTTTTAATGTTTACAGCCAAACGATTTTTCACAGTTTCTGGCTTGTCATCATCACGTTGATAAAATTCATGACCACCGCAACGATCACATGTACCTTCGACCTTTGTTGGCTTAAATACTTTGTGGAAACTTGCACCACAACTACGACACATATATCGACCAGTCAAACGTTCAACTAAAACTTCTTCAGGAACGTTGATATCAATTACTGCATCAATTTTCTTACCTAGATCAGCTAACATTTCATCTAATGCTTTTGCTTGATCAAGGGTACGTGGGAAGCCATCTAATAAGAAACCATTTTTAGTATCATCTTGGGCTAATCGCTCTTTGACAATACCATTGGTTACTTCGTCAGGTACTAAATCCCCACGATCCATATATTCTTTTGCTTTCAAACCAAGTGCTGTTTGATTCGCAATTGCTGCTCTAAACATATCACCTGTTGAAATTTGTGGAATTTGGTACTCAGCAATGATTTTCTCAGCTTGGGTTCCTTTTCCAGCTCCTGGTAATCCCATTAAAATGAGGTTCATGCCTAATTCCTCCTATAAGTTTATGAATAGTGTTGAGGAAAACCCCCAACACTTCATGAACTTTAATTGATAAAACCAGTATATTTACGTTTCAGCATTAAGCCTTCAAGTTGTTTTGCAGACTCTAAAGCAACACCGATAACGATTAATAGACTTGTTCCTCCCAAGCCAATTGAACCTGGTAATTGCCAAACCATTTGCGCGATAATTGGTAGTAAAGCAACAACCCCTAAGAATAGTGAGCCGACTGTACTTAAACGCATTAATAATCCAGAAACATATTCTTCAGTACCACGACCTGGACGGATACTTGGGATATAGCTTCCTTGCTTTTGAAGATTCTCAGCAAGTTTTTCTGGATTAACTTGGACAAAGGCATAGAAGAATGTGAAACCAACAATTAATATGGTATATAACGCTGCACCTGGCACAGTATTATAACTAAATAATGTTGTCACCACTTGATACCATTGTTCATCACTATGAGAGCTTGCCAAGGCCTGGATAATTGCACTTGGCGTTGTTAAAAATGAACTTGCGAAAATTACTGGGATAACCCCTGCGGCATTCACTTTTAATGGTAGATAACTACTTGTTGGTGCCCCAGTCATACGTTTAGTATATTGAATCGGAATTTTTCGTTCAGCTTGTTGTACATAGGTTACAAAAGTCACAACGATTAATACAATCAAGATTAATGCCAAGGCAAATAATGCTGATTTCCATAATTGGCTAGATTCAATATTGATGAAATAATCTTCTACAATTTCTTTAATACTACCTGGCATTTGAGCAATAATACCTGCGAAGATAATCATTGAAACCCCATTACCAATCCCTTTTTCAGTAATTTGTTCCCCTAACCAAGTCACAAACATTGTTCCAGTAGTTAAGATAAAACCAATTAAGATGAAAGTAGTTACTGTTGGATTTTTAACGAAACCTAATTGTGTAAAGTAGTTAAAACCAGCAGTAATCGTTACTGATTGGGCAAAGGCTAATACCAAAGTAATATAGCGAGTAGCTTGGTTCAATTTTCGTCGACCAACTTCCCCTTGTTTAGACCATTCTACAAATTTAGGTACAATGTCCATTTGTAGTAATTGCACAATGATGGAAGCTGTGATATAAGGAGATACCCCCATGGCAAAAATTGAAAAGCGTTGGATTGAACTACCACTTACTAAATTAAGCATATTTAGAAATGGTAGATCAGCAATGCTCTGTAAAGATGCCGCATTTACTCCCGGAATAGTAATATGAGTACCTACACGGAAAATAAATAAGATAAACACTGTAAACAGAATTCTGGATCGGATATCTTTTACTTTAAAAGCGTCCTTCAGCAATTTAAGCATGCGTTAAATCACCTCGATTGATCCACCAGCAGCAACAATTGCTTCTTCTGCGGCTTTTGAGAACTTAGCAGCTTTAACTGTTAATTTCTTAGATAATGTTCCGTTTCCTAAAACTTTGATTCCAGCTTTTGCATCTTTAACGATTCCAGCTTCCACTAAAGCTACAGGAGTTACTTCAGCACCATCTTCAAAACGGTTTAAAACGTCTAAGTTAACAACAGCGTATTCTTTGCGGTTGATATTAGTAAATCCACGTTTTGGTAAACGACGGAACAATGGTGTTTGTCCCCCTTCAAAACCTAAACGTACACCACCACCTGAACGAGCTTTTTGCCCTTTTTGTCCACGTCCTGCTGTTTTACCGTTACCTGATGAAGTTCCACGACCAACACGATTACGTACTTGACGAGAACCTTCTGCAGGTTTTAATTCATGAAGTTTCATGTATTTGGCACCTCCTTAATGAATAAGTATAAATTTGTTTATAATTAAATTTCTTTAACGTCCACTAAGTGAGAAACAGCTTTGATCATACCTTTAACTGCATCGTTAGCAGGTTTTACTACTGAGCTGTTTACTTTTGTTAGACCTAACGCTTGAACAGTTTTGCGTTGGCTTTGAGGACGTCCGATAACACTGCGTTTTAAAGTAATTTTTAATTCAGCCATTATTTAGTCCTCCTTAACCGATTAATTCTTCAACTGATTTACCACGTAATGCAGCAACTTCTTCAGCGCGTTTTAATTGTTTCAAACCTTCAATTGTTGCACGTACAACATTGATTGGTGTGTTTGAACGTAAAGATTTAGATGCGATATCAGCGATACCAGCTAATTCTAAGACAGCACGAGTTGGACCCCCGGCTACAACCCCAGAACCTTCTACAGCTGGTTTCATTAAGATGCGTCCACCACCAAAAGTTCCGATAACTTCATGAGGGATAGTAGTCCCAACCATTGGTACTTCAATAAGGTTTTTCTTAGCATCTTCAACAGCTTTACGGATTGCTTCTGGAACTTCTTGAGCTTTACCAGTACCGAACCCTACATGTCCGTTTTTGTCACCGACAACAACTAAAGCTGCAAAACGTAAACGACGTCCACCTTTAACAACTTTTGTTACACGGTTAATCGCTACAACGCGGTCTTCTAATTCCAAATGTTTTGGATCAATATAAACCATGAATGGTGTTCCTCCTTCTATTAAAATTCAAGTCCATTTTCGCGAGCTGCTTGAGCTAAAGCTGCTACACGGCCATGGTAAAGGTATCCACCACGGTCAAAGACTACATTTTTAATACCTTTTGCTGCAGCACGTTCTGCTACTAATTTACCAACAGCTTGTGCTTGTTCAGTTTTTGTTCCACCTGAAATTTCTTTATCTAAGGCAGAGGCACTTGCTAGCGTCACACCCGCTACGTCATCAATAATTTGAGCGTAGATGTTTTTATTAGAACGAAAAACGTTCAAGCGTGGGCACTCAGCAGTACCAGAGATTTTGTTACGTACACGACGATGTCTTTTTTGACGTGTTTTATTTTTGTCTGGTTTTGTAATCACAATTGTCACCTCTTTTATTATGCTGGCCTAAGCCGCGAATCGTAAACAATGTTGTTTACGATTATTTACCAGTTTTACCTTCTTTACGGCGTACATATTCACCAACATAGCGAATACCTTTACCTTTATAAGGTTCTGGTGGACGAACACCACGAATGTTCGCTGCAATTTCACCTACAGCTTCTTTGCTGATTCCTTTAACAACAACTTGTGTGTTAGATGGAACTTCAAAAGTTATACCTGCAGGAGCAGTAATTTCAACAGGATGAGAGTAACCTACGTTTAATACAAGTTTTGAACCTTGTAATTGTGCACGGTACCCAACCCCGATTAATTCTAATGCTTTTTGGAAACCTTCGCTTACACCAACAACCATGTTATGGAAGATTGCGCGAGTAGTTCCGTGAATTGTTTTCATTTCTTTTGAGTCATTTGGACGAGTGAAAGTCACTTCGTTACCTTCGATATTCATTTTGATATCTTCTGAGAAAGTACGAGTTAATTCACCTTTAGGACCTTTGACTGTAACTTCGTTTCCGTTTTGTTTGACTTCCACACCTTGAGGAAGAACAACAACTTTATTACCGATACGGCTCACTATCAGACACCTCCTCGTTGATTAATTCTTACCATACGTAAGCGACAACTTCGCCACCGATGTTTTTAGCTCTAGCTTCTTTATCAGTGATTACACCTTCAGAAGTTGAGATAATTGCAATCCCTAAACCATTTAATACTTTAGGTACTTCGTCAGCTTTTACGTAAGCACGTAAACCTGGTTTTGAGATACGTTTTAAGTTAGTGATAACACGTTCGCCGTTTTTACCGTATTTTAAGAACACACGGATTACGCCTTGTTTGTCATCTTCGATATATTCTACATCACGTACGAAACCTTCACGTTTTAAGATTTCAGCGATGTCACGTTTGATTTTTGATGCAGGAACTTCTAAAACTTCATGTTTAACCATGTTTGCATTACGAATGCGAGTTAGAAAATCTGCAATTGGATCTGTCATGACCATTAGATGATTTACCTCCTTTATGCGAATTTAACTTTTTTACCAGCTAGCTTTCTTCACGCCGGGAATTTGACCTTTATAGGCAAGTTCGCGGAAGCAAATACGGCAAAGTTTAAATTTACGATAAACTGAATGTGGACGTCCGCAACGTTCGCAACGAGTATATTCTTGAGTTGAGAATTTTGCAGGGCGTTTGTTTTTAGCAATCATTGATTTTTTAGCCACGTAGTTCGCCTCCTTTTATTATTTTGCAAATGGCATGCCTAATTGTGTTAACAACTCACGAGATTCTTCATCTGTTTGAGCTGTAGTTACAATTACGATATCCATACCACGTACTTTATCTACTAAATCGTAGTCCACTTCAGGGAAGATTAATTGTTCTTTCACACCTAAAGTGTAGTTTCCACGTCCGTCAAAGGCTTTTTTGCTTACACCGTGGAAGTCACGCACACGTGGAAGTGAAACAGTAACTAATTTATCTAAAAATTCGTACATTCTTTCACCACGTAAAGTAACTTTCGCACCGATTGGCATTCCTTCACGTAAACGGAAACCAGCGATTGATTTCTTAGCTTTAGTAATTAAAGGTTTTTGACCTGAAATTAATTGTAATTCTTCAACAGCTTTATCTAAGTTTTTAGCGTTTGATACAGCATCACCAACACCCATGTTGATAACAATCTTTTCAACTTTAGGCACTTGCATCACTGAGCTATATTCAAATTTTTCCATTAAAGATGGAACAACTTCTTTTGTATATTTTTCTTTAAGGCGGTTCATTCAGTAAGCCCCTCCTTCCTTATTTTTCTTATTTATCTAAAACTTCACCGGTTTTCTTAGAAACACGGACTTTTTTGCCATCAACTTCTTTGTAAGCAACTTTTGTAGGTTGTCCGTTTGAAGGATCGATTACCATTACGTTAGATACGTGAATTGGCGCTTCAACTTCAACGATTCCACCTTGAGGAGCAGCTTGAGAAGGTTTTTGGTGTTTTTTCACAATGTTTACACCTTCAACGATGACTTTATCTTTTTTAGGTAGGGCAGCTAAAACTACGCCTTCCTTATTTTTGTCTTTTCCAGTGATAACTTTAACTTTATCGCCTTTTTTAACAAACATCTATCTTAGCACCTCCTTATGTTTTATTGACCTATTATAATACTTCTGGTGCTAGTGAAACAATCTTCATGAAGTTGTTTTCGCGTAATTCACGAGCAACTGGTCCGAAGATACGAGTTCCACGTGGGCTCTTATCATCACGGATAATTACCGCAGCATTTTCATCAAATTTAATATATGAACCGTCTGCACGACGAGCTCCTGATTTTGTACGAACGATAACGGCTTTAACAACGTCACCTTTTTTGACAACACCACCTGGCGTTGCTTGTTTAACCGTAGCAACAATCACGTCACCGATATTGGCAGTTTTACGGCCAGATCCGCCTAAAACTTTAATCGTTAGGATTTCACGAGCGCCTGAGTTATCAGCAACTTTTAAACGACTTTCTGCTTGGATCACGATGTGTATCCTCCTTTCAGATTTGACAATATTTGAAATCTATATAGGAAAATCTCGTTGATTAAATAATCACTGCTTTTTCAACAATCTCTACTAGACGGAAACGTTTTGTAGCTGATAATGGACGAGTTTCCATAATTTTCACGATATCTCCAACTTTTGCTTCATTGTTTTCATCGTGAGCTTTGTACTTCTTAGAATAGTTCATACGTTTACCATAGATTGGGTGGTTACGTTTTGTTTCAACGACAACAGTAATGGTTTTATCCATTTTGTCAGAAACCACACGTCCTTGATAAACTTTGCGTTGATTTCTTTCTTCAGTCATACGATGAATGGCCTCCTTCCACGATTACTTAGCTTGTTCACGCAACACAGTTTTGATGCGTGCAATCGATTTACGTACTTCTTTGATTCGTGCAGTGTTTTCTAATTGGCCTGTAGCTAATTGGAATCTAAGATTGAACAATTCTTCTTTTAATTGTTTTTCTTGATCTAGCATTTCGGCAGTGGTTAATTCTCTGATTTCTTTAACCTTCATTCGATTCACCACCCATTTCCTCACGTTTTACGATTTTAGTTTTTACTGGTAATTTGTGAGAAGCAAGACGTAAAGCTTCACGAGCTACTTCTTCAGGAACACCAGCTACTTCAAACATGATTTTGCCGCGTTTAACTGGTGCAACCCAACCTTCAGGTGCCCCTTTACCAGATCCCATACGTACCCCAATCGCTTTGGCAGTATAAGATTTGTGAGGGAAGATTTTAATCCATACTTTCCCACCACGTTTCATGTAACGAGTCATAGCAATACGGGCTGCTTCGATTTGGCGGTTGGTAATCCAATGTGATTCAACTGCTTGCAAACCGTATTCACCAAAAGTAACTTCTTTACCGCCTTTAGCTTCACCACGCATTTTACCGCGGAATTCACGACGGTGTTTTACACGTTTTGGTACTAACATGTCTTATTTCCCTCCTTTTTCAGTATTCTTTTTAGTTGGAAGAACTTCTCCACGATAGATCCATACTTTAACACCAAGTTTACCGTATGTTGTATCTGCTTCTTCCCATGCGTAGTCAATATCTGCACGCAATGTATGAAGTGGAACTGTTCCTTCTGAGTATCCTTCGCTACGAGCAATATCTGCACCGTTTAAACGACCTGATACTTGTGTTTTAATTCCTTTAGCTCCTGAACGCATTGTACGTTGGATAGCTTGTTTTTGTGCACGACGGAAAGCAACACGGTTTTCTAATTGACGTGCAATACCTTCGCCGACTAATTTAGCATCTAAATCTGGTTTTTTGATTTCAACAATGTTAATGTGAACTCGTTTACCAGTTAATTTATTTAATTCTTTACGTAGGTTTTCGACTTCAGCACCGCCTTTACCGATAACCATACCTGGTTTAGCTGTGTGGATTGAAACGTTCACGCGATTTGCAGCACGTTCGATTTCTACTGTTGACACAGCGGCATCAGCAAGTTTAGATGCGATAAATTTACGAATTCTTAAATCTTCGTGTAGATATTCAGCATACTCTTTTTCAGCATACCATTTTGCATCCCAGTCACGGATGACGCCTACACGCATTCCAATTGGATGTACTTTTTGACCCACTGATTGTCCCTCCTTATTTTTCTGATACGACTACCGTAATATGACTTGTACGTTTATTGATTGGTGAAGCTGATCCTTTCGCACGTGGACGGAAACGTTTCATAGTTGGTCCTTCGTTAACAAAAGCTTCAGATACGTATAAGTTTTCAACATCTAAGTCAAAATTATTTTCAGCATTCGCAATAGCTGACATTAAAACTTTTTCAATGATTGATGCAGCTTTATTTGGTGTGAATTTTAGAATTGCAATTGCTTCAGCAACGCTTTTTCCTCGGATTAAATCGATAACTAAACGCGCTTTACGAGGAGATGTACGTACTGTTTTAGCAGTTGCTTTAGCTGATGTAATTTGTTCTGCCATTATTATATCCTCCCCTCAGACTAGCGTTTTGTCTTCTTATCGTCTGCAGCGTGGCCACGATAAGTTCTAGTTGGTGCAAATTCACCTAATTTATGTCCTACCATGTCTTCTTGAATGTAAACTGGCACGTGTTTACGTCCATCATACACAGCGATTGTGAATCCAACAAAACTTGGGAAGATTGTAGAACGACGAGACCAAGTTTTGATTACTTTTTTCTTTTCAACACCTTGTTGTGCTTCGACCTTTTTCATCAAATGGTCATCGACAAAAGGTCCTTTCTTTAAGCTACGACCCATGGTGAACCTCCTCTCAAAATGTGCGACACATGGTCATAAAAATTATTTAGTCTTACGACGACGAACAATAAGTTTGTTTGATTTAGCTTTCTTGTTACGTGTTTTGAAGCCAAGAGCTGGTTGACCCCAAGGTGAAACTGGTGCTTTACGTCCGATTGGTGCACGACCTTCACCACCACCGTGTGGGTGATCATTAGGGTTCATTACGCTACCACGAACAGTTGGACGTTTACGTAACCAACGAGAGCGACCTGCTTTACCGATGTTAATTAATTCGTGTTGTTCGTTACCAACAGCACCGATTGTTGCACGGCATGTTGCTAAAATCATACGAACTTCACCTGAGTTTAGGCGGATAAGAACGTATTTACCTTCTTTACCTAAAACTTGAGCACTTGTACCAGCAGAGCGGATTAATTGTCCACCTTTACCTGGTTTTAATTCGATATTGTGGATAACAGTACCAACTGGAATGTTTTCTAATGGTAATGCGTTACCCACTTTGATATCAGCTTCAGGACCAGATACAACTGTCATGCCTACTTCTAATCCTTTAGGTGCTAAGATATAAGTTTTTACTCCATCTTCGTAATGCAATAAAGCAATGTTTGCAGAACGGTTTGGATCGTATTCGATTGTCGCAACTTTAGCTACAACATTATCTTTGTTACGTTTGAAATCGATCAAACGGTATTGACGTTTATGACCGCCACCTTGGTGACGTACAGTGATGCGTCCGTTGTTGTTACGGCCGGCATTGTTTTTCAATGGTGCCAATAATGATTTTTCTGGTTTTGATGTAGTAATTTCAGCAAAATCAGATGAAGTCATATTACGACGACCATTTGAGGTAGGTTTGTACTTTTTAATCGCCACGTCTTTTTCCCTCCTATTAATAATCTATCTAGTTTTATTATTCAGCTGAGAATAATTCGATTGCTTTTGAATCGCTTGTTAATGTCACAATAGCTTTGCGACGTTTCTTTGTATAACCTGCATATTTACCCATACGTTTGAATTTAGGACGTACGTTTACGATGTTCACGTCTTTAACTTTCACATCGAAAGCAGCTTCTACAGCTTGTTTTACTAATGTTTTGTTTGCACGAGTATCCACTTCAAAAGTGTATTTGTTTTCTTCCATAGCGTTCATAGACTTTTCAGTGATTACTGGGCGTTTAATGACATCTAGTAAGTTCATTATGCAAGCACCTCCTCAATTTGAGTAAGAGCAGTTTGAGTTACTAATAATTTGTCATTTGATACAACATCTAACACACTTACGTTGTCTGAAGCAACAACACTTACGTTTGGTAAGTTACGCGCTGATAAAGCAGCAAAGTCATTACCTGGTTCTAATACTACTAATACTTTTGTATCAATTGATAAGTTAGCAAGAACTTGTTTAAATTCTTTAGTTTTTGGTGCTTCGAAGCTTAATGCATCAACTGCAACCAAGTTATTTGCAGCAACTTTTTCTGATAATACAGATTTCATTGCTAAACGACGAACTTTTCTAGGAAGTTTGTAGCTGTATGAACGTGGTGTTGGTCCAAATACAACGCCACCTCCACGCCATTGTGGTGAACGGATTGAACCTTGACGAGCACGACCTGTTCCTTTTTGACGCCATGGTTTGCGTCCACCGCCACGTACTGCGCTACGGTTTCTAACAGCGTGTGTTCCTTGTCTTAATGAAGCACGTTGCATGATAACTGCATCGAAAACAACACTTTCATTAGGTTCGATTCCAAAAATTTCTTCATTTAAAGTAATTTCGCCAATTTGGCTTCCATCTTGTTTAAATAATGCTACGTTTGGCATTCCTTAGTTCCTCCTTTCTTCCTATCGATTATTTAGCCTTCACAGCTGATTTGATTGTAATCAATGATTTTTTAGCGCCTGGAACGTTACCTTTGATTAAGATTACGTTACGTTCAGCGTCTACACGTACAATTTCAAGATTTTGAATTGTTACGCGGTTGCCACCCATACGGCCAGCAAGGTGTTTATTTTTAAATACACGGTTAGGTGCAACTGGACCCATTGATCCAGGACGACGATGGTAACGAGAACCGTGAGCCATTGGTCCGCGGCTTTGTCCATGACGTTTGATTACGCCTTGGAATCCTTTACCTTTAGTTGTTCCTGTAACGTCAACGATGTCTCCTGCTTGGAAGACGTCCACTTTAATTTCTGATCCTACTTCTAAGCCCTCAAGCTCAACATCCTTGAATTCACGAATGAAGCGCTTAGGAGCCGTGTTTGCTTTTGCAACATGACCTTTCGCAGGTTTGTTAGACAAAACTTCACGCATATCTTCGAAACCAACTTGAATTGCTTCATAGCCGTCAGTTTCAACAGTTTTCACTTGTAATACTACGTTTGGAGTAGCTTCAACAACTGTAACTGGGATTAATTCTCCTGATTCAGTGAAGATTTGAGTCATTCCCACTTTTTTCCCTAAGATTCCTTTGGTCATGATTACACCTCCATCTTAATTATAATTATAGTTTGATTTCAATATTAACACCTGATGGTAAGTCAAGCTTCATTAAAGCATCAACAGTTTTTGGTGTTGGATTCACAATGTCGATTAGACGTTTGTGTGTACGCATTTCGAATTGTTCGCGTGAATCTTTGTATTTGTGAGTCGCACGAATGATTGTGTAAAGACTACGTTCTGTTGGTAATGGAATTGGACCAGATACGTCAGCTCCAGTTCTCTTTGCAGTTTCTACAATTTTATCCGCAGACTGATCTAAAATACGATGTTCATACGCTTTTAAACGGATACGAATTTTTTGTTTTGCCATTTTGTTCCCTCCTTCGCCTATTTTGACAAGTAGACATAGCTCCACGAAAATTATCCGTCACGCTCGACCATGGCAAAGCGTCCGGGCGTGTCGCAACCTCTCGTTTCTTAGCCGCAGAATATTTTCTGCAGTGCATACCCTTAATGAGCAGCACCTTTTTGATTATAGTATATGTCCTGGCAATTAGCAAGCTTTTTTCTTGAAAAACTGAAAATTTTTTTGCCTTTTCACTCAATTTTCATTTTACTATTTTTTACTTCACTATATTATAGTAGAAAAATGTTTCAACTTGACTTTTTTGCTTGAATCTTCTAACTTTAGGCTAAGAAAACTTACGGAGGGATGTTGATGTATCAATTAAATTCTGAATCAGACCTACCCTATTATCAACAAATTATCCACGAATTAATCGAAGCTATTCAATCTGGTGAGTTACTACCCGAAGAACGCTTACCTGCCGAACGTAAACTAGCACAGCTTTATGGTGTTAATCGCTCTACTGTAGGACGTGCACTCGATGAATTAGTGAGTTTAGGCTGGGTTGAACGTCAACAAGGAAGCGGTACCTATATCAGCGCAACTCGTATTGCCAATCGTAAGTCACCCCAACTGCCTTGGAAAAATTTGCTAGCGCGCCCAATTTTTGTGGAAGATCCTTATCTTACTGAATTGAAAACAAAACGCAATGAGAAAGATTGTATTGATTTATCTAGCGGTGATTTGCCCCTATCTTTCATTCAAAACTTTAATATTCCAAGCCTTTCGTGGGAACAGGTGCTTAAGATGCAAGCTGATTTACCCGATTCAGGAGAAATTCATTTACGTCACGCTTTGGTCAATCATTTAAAAAGTCAGTATCAGTTATCCCTTAGTGCTGAGGAATTACTAATTACATCTGGTTCTACGCAAGGAATGTCACTGATTTTCGATACCTTACTCAAACCAGGTGATGTGGTTGCTACAGAAAACCCCTCTTTTCTTTTTTCATTACCTTGGATTGCTTCTAACCAAGTAGAATTATTAGGAATTGATATGGATAGCGAAGGAATGATAGTCGAAAAATTAGAGCAGCAAATTTTACAACGTCGCATTAAACTTGTTTATCTTAATCCAGACTTTCAAAACCCGACCGGAAGATTAATGTCACTTGAACGTCGCCAGCAAATTCTCGCTATTTGTAAAAAATATCAGATTCCAATTGTAGAAGATGATGCTTATGGAGAACTGAATTTCAATCGCCCCTTACCTCGACTAAAAAGTTTAGCCAACGAACAAGTCATCTATCTTGGTTCTTTGTCAAAAATATTCAGCCCGCATATCAAAATTGGTTGGGTAGCTGCTCCTAAATCACTATTATCTTCTATTATAGATACAAAAATCCAAAGCGAGCGTACGACTGATTTATTTTCGCAAATCATTGCTCAAAATGCTTTAAGTGCCAGTGATTATGTCGTCAAACAGACACATTTACTACATTTTTTAGCGCAGAGGCAAGCTGAGATTCTACAGGTTTTTTCTGAATTTAGTGAAGATTGGCAAGTACAACAAACTTCAGGGGGGCTATATTTATATTGTACGTGGAAACACCAAAAACTCCACCGCAAAGACTGGCAAATCTTCCTGAAACAAAATTTATTAGTGGCGCCTAGCTTTTTATATTGTAATCAATGTCAATCTATGCGCTTAAATTATGCCCATCTAGCCACTTATCCTTTAGAAGAATTTAAACAGCGACTCGCACATTGTACATCAATATTATCAGCTAAACGTTAAAAGATCTATCTCATGCAGATAGGCCTTTTTAATTGGTTGGGTATATTTTGAGCCAATTGGTTGTTTTACGATACCATCTGTTGCGTTATACTATCAAAAAAGGAGGGAAACTATGGTTAAACAAGTACTTACTATTGCAGGCTCTGATTCTACTGGAGGTGCAGGATTAGAGGCTGATTTAAAAACCTTTCAAGAATTTGGATTATACGGATATGCGGTCATTACCTCAATCGTAACAATGGATGCTTCTAAGGGTTGGCAACATGAAGTTCATGAGTTAGATAGCGAGTTGATTCAAAAACAATTTGCGAGTGCTACATGTGGGGGCCAAATCGCAGCCTTGAAAACTGGCATGTTAGGCAACGAAGAAAACGCAGCAACGATAAGCAAGTTACTCAAAACAAGTAATATCGAAAAAATCGTCATCGATCCAGTTATCGCTTGCAAAGGAACGGCTAATATTTTACAACCCCAAGTCGTCGAAATGCTAAAAAACGAACTCATTCCACAAGCTTTTATCACAACACCTAATTTAGTAGAAGCCGGTATACTTTCTGGAATGGGAGATATACACACCGTTGAGCAGATGAAACAAGCAGCTAAAATCATTCATGAAATTGGTGCGAAAAATGTGGTCATCAAAGGTGGCGCCCGTTTAAACCATGAGTTAGCTATTGATATCTTATGAAATTCGATTAACTTGAATAATATAAAGCTAAAATATTATTGATTTATCGCTAATCTATTTACTACGATTAATTACATTTAACTAAAAATGGCATTCAAATGGCATTCAAAAAAAGTCCTGGGCGGGGCTTATTTTTTTGCAAACTTTTAAAAGAAAATCAAATATCTTTATAAAAGCTATTGACATTTTATAGTACATATACTATAATAAAATCATAGGAGGTGAGGTTGTGCTAGATGAAATTAAAAAAGCCGTCGAAATAGTGTTTTACTTTCTAAGTAGTGTCTACCTACTAAAGCAAATACACGATAACGACGACAAGCGCTAATTATTGAGAGGGAACGCTCCTCCCTCTCTCATTTCATTATAGCATAAGCGACATGAATAAAAAATACTTTTATATTTTCATGCTAGTGTATAGTATTATCTGCTTTATATTAGCAATCGTCGACAAGTTACCAACATGGTTTGCTGCTATTTACGCTATTTTGTTTATTGGAATGGCGTTAACTAAAGGAAAGAGGTCAAGGAAATGAGTAATGTAAGCGAAAGCCAAAAAAGAGCTCAGAAGAAATATGATGAGAAAAACCGCGAAAAAAGAACCTATCTTTCTCAACGAAGTACGTCCAGAGGTTTCATTAGAAACAAAGCTACACTCGAAGATTTAGAAGAACTCGAAGAATTAATTACAACACGAAAAAAAGCCCTAGCAGATAACTAGGGCTTTAATCTTCGCCTTTCTTATTTTATCGTACTTATCCTTACGAGTTCTAAATAAAGTTGTAGGAGCATATATATCAGAACCTTGCCTTTTGCGTAATCCCAATATCATTATTGAACTTGTGTCTATCTCGTCATAAAAAATCACATCCAAATCCATCGTATTAGATCCTATATCTTTTGCAACTATACAAAACTTAGAAGTTTGATTTAAAAACATATTCCCTATTGAAAAAAATCCAATCAACCTAAATTTTATCTCAGAAAATTTATTATGTTGTCGCATATTTGATATCGTTAGCAAATTTCTTTTTATCAAATCAATATTTTTTGAAGCACGATTGTTGGTTACTTTGTGTAGTCCTAAAAGATGATGTAATTGATTTTCTTCAAAAACAATTTGTATTTTCTCAAGCGGTTTGAAATTAGTATATACTATAAACGATTTATAGATACAAAAATTTTTTATGTAATAGTCATATATATCAATCAATTCTGGAATTTTATCCACATTCTTACTCCTTGACAAAAAAATAATAGGGTTCCGTGAATATGCGGAACCCTATAAGCGTGGGTTGTAAGATGTCAACAACCAGGACACACATGCAGTTCTTAAGCTCTGCCAAGCAATACAGCACGCTCCTACTGTATTTCTAAAAAGATTAATGATTGACGAACTAACAAAACAAACGTTAGACGGAATACAGAACAGACATTGAGAAATGACTTTTTATATTCATCTATATCTTAATGTGTTTAACAATAATAGTCAACAACTTTAAACCTTTTTTACAAATTAACAATAAAAATTGATACCCTCATCAGTCAAAACTACCCCAATAGCTTGTGCGCTTATTCCCAACACACTCACCACTTGCAAGGTAGCCATAAGTACCATTCGCACGTGGTTGGCGTAACCACACATAACCATCTTTGTAGCAGTATGCGTCATACTTAACATATGAGCCGGTACCTAGCAAAGCGATTTCAGGTGCTTTGACATCTGGCGCGGTACGCAAGTAAATAGGCGTGCCTGTGGTAAAGTGCCATTTTTCCGAAATCCAATGAATACCAGTAGGTTGTGGCTGTGGTTGATTATTTGGTTTAGGTTGAGAAGTTGATGCGTGCTGATCTAAATAACGGTAAACATACCAACCCATGCTATAAGGACACGCAGTCGCTTCATTTTCAACAAACACACCATTTACCGCATCACTTTTCCATGTACAGTGAATAATTTGTGTGTTACTGATGAAAATCACTACATGTCCTGCAATGCCGCCTGACTTACCTTTTTCGCCAAAGATAACAATATCTCCACGCTTAGCAGTCCACTCTTTATTTCGTGCGATCAATCTAAAACCATTTTTTAATAGCCAATCGTGCATGCTGTCCGTATTTAGCACCCATCCAGCGTTTGATGCGCCTGCTTTTCTTAATGCAGCATAAAGCGTCCCACTACAATCACCCGTACCATCTGCACCTGTCCGCGAATAATCCATGCTATACCGGATATTTCTTGCTTTTAATCCATACATATAATCAATAGCTACATCAATGTTAATCATTTTCCGTCATCCCCCTTATCAGCAGATTCTCTCAATTTTTCTAGTCTATCAATTACAAATTTAGGTAGTGGCAATCCTAGTTGACCAAGATTTTCTGTGACTGAAATGCCATAAACCGCAATGTAAAAAATCACAAATGCATTGGCTGTCAACGACATACCCATAACACGCATATACGGATAAGCCACAATAACCAATAACACGACTAACAAGTGTTTAACTACTCCCAAAAGACCTTTTGTACTATTACCTTGCTTACCTGCCAATCCTTTAGAAATACCTGTAAATACATCAAACAATACTAACCAAATAAATACCTGAATAAACACGTTGTCTGCTAAATGTCTAAACTCTGCTAATAATTTCAAATTATCGATTATCATCATTTTAACCACCGTTCTTTCTAAATTAAAAGAGCAACCTATTCAGGCTGCCCTTCACTTTCTTCATCTACATTTTCATATGCTGCTAATTTCTTCTTTA
>SAMEA3387512__coassemble_1053_pt1 | contig 27977 bp, 28 predicted proteins | sample SAMEA3387512__metabat2_high_PE_013 | metagenome-assembled genome bin SAMEA3387512 (sample SAMEA3387512) | Felis catus | biome: Faeces | place: United Kingdom | collected 2012 | reverse complement strand
ACCCTTTTTTCTGGATTTACTTAAAACCTCTTTTTTAGATTTTTTTCAAACTTAAACTCCTAACTACTAAGTTATTTTTTTTCATTTGCATACATTATACACAAAATCAAGGCACATTTCATCCACCTTTGGACCGAATCATTATGAATGGTTGGTAAAATGTGCCGTTTGTGTTAATTGTATGAGAAGTTGCACGATTTTTTCAATAGGATAATCGCTGTCTTCTTCTAGCCAATATTTGATTAAAGAGATGGCTCCTGAAGTGAAAAAGGCAAAGGAGAGTTCCAATTCAAAAGGACTTGCTTGTGGGAAATTCAAGGCAAAGTTTTGTAATGAGAGATTTTTGACGCTAAGCAAAACTTGTTCGGTGAATTTATCACTTTGACTACTTTTTAAAACAAGTATTTGTAAGCCTTCATCTTTTTTGACAAAATTGAGGAGCGTAGTCAGACTTTTTTCTAGATTTAAATCACTTTCCGAAAATTCCTGCTTAACGGTTTGGATATAGCTCGTCTGAATTTTGTTATATAAGTCTAGCACATCTGTATAATAGCGATAAAAAGTCCCCCGATTAATATCTGCTTTTTCGGCAATTTCTTTCACGGTTATTTTGTTTAAGTCTTTTTCTTTAAGCAAGTCAAAAAAGGTCTGTTGAATGATTTGTTTGGTAAATTGACTCCGACGATTATCAATTGTTCCAGCCATAAAAATCTTCCTTTCTGATGATGAACAGTTACTAAAAATGTGTTCAGTTCATGGCATAGCGTTGTAGATTGTTTCTTGAGCTTTCTTATTAACCATAGTATACTAACAGTGTGTTAAAAATTCAACACTGTGTACAAATAATCGAAAAGTAAGGCGAGGAAAATTTCATGGAATATATCGAAGTGAAAAATGAATCCAAACATTACCAAATGGGGGAGACGACCATTACAGCGAATAATCGACTTTCTTTTTCTGTCAAGAAGGGTGAATTAGCGATTATTTTAGGTCCGAGTGGTGCGGGCAAGTCTACCGTACTGAATATTTTAGGAGGCATGGATACACCGGATGAAGGGGAAATTTTAGTGGATGGTGTAGACATTGCGAAGTTTAATGAAAAAGAATTAACGACCTACCGACGCTTAGATGTGGGTTTTGTCTTTCAGTTTTATAATTTGGTACCGAATTTAACTGCAAAGGAAAATGTTGAATTGGCAACAGAACTTGTCAAAGATGCGATGGATCCAGTGGAAGTGTTAAAACTTGTCGGCTTAGAAAACCGTTTGGATAATTTCCCAGCTCAATTATCAGGAGGCGAGCAGCAACGGGTCTCTATCGCACGGGCTCTGGCTAAAAATCCTAAGTTACTGCTTTGTGATGAACCGACTGGCGCATTGGATTTTCAGACGGGAAAGATGATTTTGAAATTATTACAGCAAGTTAGTCAAGTGCATGGCAATACAGTATTGATTATTACCCATAATTCGGCTTTAGCTCCGATTGCTAACCGTGTGATTCATATTAATGATGCCAAAGTGCAAAAAATAGAAGAAAATCCTCAGCCAAAATCAATTGATGAACTTGTTTGGTAGGTGATGATGATGAAAAATAGAACCTATTTTAAAGCTAGTTTAAGAGAAATTAAGCAATCAAAAGGCCGCTTTTTCTCTATTTTGATGATTATTTTTCTCGGTGTATTTTTATTTGTGGGCGTGAAGGCAGCGGCACCTAGTTTACAAAATTCAGCTAATCAGGAATTAAGGGATTTAAAGGCTAGTGATATTCAAATTATCTCTACAGGTGGCTTAACGAAAAAAGATGTTCAGTCATTAAAGAAGCTAAAGGCGATGATTGATCCTAGCTGTTTTTTGTATTATGCCGATGCTAAGACCAATAAAGTCTATGAATTATTAAGTTATCACAAAAATCAACTCAATCAACTTAAAGTAAAATCCGGGCATCTTCCAAAAGCTGATAATGAAATCGTGATGGATGCTAAGGCGAAAAAGGCAGGCTATCATTTAGGCCAAACTTTTACTTTTGATTTACCGAATGATTTGCGCCAAAAAACATATAAATTAGTCGGTTTTGTGGATTCCCCGCTATTTGTCTCTAATAATGAAAGAGGAGCGAGTACGGTAGGAAATGGTTCCGTAGATTATTTTGTCTATGTACCTAAAGAGAATTTCAAAGCAGAGGTTTATAGCACCATTTATCTCGCCTTTTCAGATTTACAAAAGCAAAATGTCTATCAAAACAATTATGAAAAACGTGTGTCCAAACGATTAGCGCAGGTCAAAAAAGTCTTAAAAAATCGTCCAGGTCAACGTTTAGCTGAAATCAAAACACAAGCAAATAAGCCTATTGATGATGCACAAAAACAGCTTGATGCAGGTAAGCAACAATTGCAGCAAGCCAAACAGCAACTCAGTCCACAAATAGCAATTGCTTCTCAGCTTCCTTTAGAAGTACAAGCAAAATTAAAGCAAGCTCAAGCAGATTTGCAAAATAAAGAAGTGCAACTAAGTAAGCAACAGGCGCAACTCGATAAACAAAAGGAAAAACTTGAACAGTTACATGAACCTAAGTATCTCTATTATACCAAGGATGAGAATGTAGGAATTCAAAGCTATGGGGAATTAACAACACAAATTGATGGGATTGCCAATGTCTTTCCAGTATTTTTCTTTTTCATTGCTGCTTTAATTACCTTTAGTACCATGACTCGCATGGTAGAAGAAAACCGTCGCGAAATCGGTATCCTAAAAGCTTTAGGGTATGGAAAATGGACAATTGCACAAAAATATATATTATATGCGAGTTTGGCTACTTTCTTGGGAATTCTCTTGGGGACTGTTGCTGGAACGAATTCTTTACCTTACATTATCAATCTATTCTTAACGGCTAATTTCATTTTTGATACGCTACATTTATCTTACGCGATTGGTGCGATTTTACTTTCCATTATTGCCTGTATTTTCGCATCATTAGGGGCTGTGGCGATGGTTTTAGTGAAAGAATTACACGAAAAGCCAGCCTATCTCTTACTTCCTAAAGCACCTAAGCCAGGCAAACGTATTTTGTTGGAGTATATTACACCGCTTTGGTCACGATTTAGCTTTAATCAAAAGGTCAGCTATCGAAATATTTTTCGGTATAAATCCCGCATGATTATGGCCATTATCGGAATAGCTGGTTGTTGCGGTTTGATGGTTGCAGGTGTGGGCTTGAAACATTCATTAGAAGCCGTGATTGATGAGCATTTCGGCCCAATTGTAGATTATCAAGGGATTGTCTCATTAAATGATTCTTCGCAAAAGGGTCGTAACAAGGTAGAAGAAGTACTATATGCCAACCCACATGTCAAAGCTATCTTACCTGTTGAAATGCAATCTATGGAATATCGGAAAAAATCTGTTCCTGTAATGAGTTTTGAAGAAGGTAAGGATAATGAAAAGTTTGTTCATTTGCAAGATTTACGAAATAAACCTTTGCATTTAAATAATCAAGGTGCAATTATCACTCATCCATTTGCTAAAGAATATGATTTAAAAAAAGGGGATACATTGACTTTACAAGATAGTGAAGGCAAAAAATACAAAGTAAAAGTAGCGGCAGTGACAAAATATTATATCGGAAATTTTGTTTATCTGTCCAAAAATTATGCAGAACAAGTATTTAAAAGGGATTATCAAAAGAATACCTTATTGATTCAAGCGAAAAAGATGAGCAAATCACAAGAAACTAAATTTTCGAAAAAAGTCCTTAAAACTAATAAAGTATGCAATCTTACGTTGATGACAGGTCAAATTAAATTGCAAAAGAAAATGACAGATAATCTGGATATTATTGTGATTATCTTTGTTGTACTCTCAGGGATGTTAGCCTTAGTTGTTTTATATAATTTAACGAATATCAATATTTCTGAAAGAATTCGTGAATTGTCTACGATTAAGGTGCTGGGCTTTTATAACAAGGAAGTTACGATGTATATTGTACGTGAAAATATCATCTTCACTATTTTGGGGATTATACTTGGATTTGGTGTAGGTTATCTTTTGACGGGCTTTATTTTATATCAAGTCTCCTTTAATCAAGTCATTTTTCCAATAAAAATCCATGCAAGTGCTTATCTTCTGGCAAGTGGGATGACGATTATCTTTACCTTTATTGTAATGGTTATTACGCATTTTCGTTTGAAACATATTCATATGATTGATGCATTAAAATCAAATGAATAACGAAGATTGTGCTGGCTAAAGATGTGAAAAATGTTGTTTCATGGTATAAACCTTTCCTAATATGAGGGTTACACCTCACAAAAAAGAACAGCTCTTTATGAACTGTTCTTTTTTGATTAGTTGTTATTAAAAAAGTTTTCAAGTCCTTTTACAATATCATTAGCGATCTTTTCTCGATAATCATTACTGGTAATATAGGCTAAATCTTTTTCATTATTAAGGTAACCTAGTTCTAGTAAAAGAGATGGCTGGGTTGTTTCACGAATCACTTCGAAATTACCTTGCTCAATACCTAAATTATTCAAAGGTAGGTTATCAAATTGGTGACTGATACTTTGAGCTAAGTTTTGATATTTGTTATAGTAGTAATAAGTTTTGACGCCTGAGTACTGATTATCAACATCAGCTGCGTCAAAGTGAATGCTTAAGAAAACATCGGCATTTTTATCCATTGAAAATTTTGTGACATCATCTAAATAAATATATTTATTACTTGAATTATGGGTTAAGTAAACTTTTGCACCAGCATTTTCTAAGGCTTTTTTGATTACTTTAACCATCGCGATGGTCATATCTTTTTCATAGTATTTTTTATTTATGCTAGATGCACCAATGTCATCGCCTCCATGACCAGCATCTAAAACGATAATTGCATTTTTAAGTGTATGTATGGGTTGAAGCATTTTTTTGTGAATTTACTGGCATCACTTTTCGAAACATAGCCAGTAAAACCTTGATTAGTAGACACTAAATAAAAGTCATTTTCCATTCCTTGATAATCAAAAATTTCCCCTGGTGATACAGCTTCTAAAATTTGACTAGTAGCATCGGCATTTTGATATAGATTAATATCACGAGATGTTACTTTTACAAAAGACTTTTCTTCTGTTTTTCGCTGAGGAATCTTTTTTTTCTTAACGGTTGTTACTGTAGTTGTCTCCTTTTTTTCTGGTTTATGTAGTAAATGCCCTTTGATTGGTCCAAAAATGAGCCATAACAGTAAAAGAATACCTAGAAGGGAGAAACGATAGCGCCACTTCTTTTTTAATCTGCGTTTTTTCTTTTTCTTAGCCAAAAAATTACCCCCATTCTTTCAGTGAATATTGAAGAACTATGTGACAAGTATGTAAAAGATTAATGACAACTGAATCACCTTACTTGTAATTTTACTGAATCTTACTTACAATGTAAATTATTGAATGAATATTTTTGGGGGAAATATGAAAAAATTTATCGTATTTTTTGCGAGTGGTGTCTTACTCTTTTATTGTGGCATGAATTTTGAAAAGTTCATTGCCGGTGATTTTCATACATTAAAGAGCGAACAGACTGTTGTAGCCACGACCTTTACACAAGCGCAAGAAGAAAAAACTTCCACACAAAGTTCAAATAAAAAAAAGAAAGTTACAGAAGAGAAGGATTCTCCAAAGGAAGAGAGTACTCAACCATCTATTCAAAATCCAGAGGCTATTTCTTTGAGAGAACCATTCACCGTCATGAAAGATTTTCAGACTGAGAAAGACGCTTTTACATGGCGAAATCTTGAACCAGCTATATTAGTGAATGAACAGGTCAACCATCTATTGTTTCGTGAAGGGGATATTTATGCCTATCCAAACCAGCAAGCCCAGAAGCTTTCTAATGCGAAACAATTTCATTCATTAATGGCAGTATCCAGACAAACAGTCAAAAGTGCTGGAAAATTATGGTATCAAGTTGCTTTTCCTGATGAAGTACTCGGATGGGTTTGTGAAGATCAAGTTACCTTACATAATGAAGACTACTATTTTTATCAAACTGGCGGCGTTCAACCAGATTTAGCACAGGTGAAGAATTTAAATATTGAAGTCTCTATTTCAAAAAAACGAGTCTATGTGAAAAGTGGCCAACAAACGGTCTATACTATGCTTTGTCAAACGGCTCGTAATGGTTATTTGACACCTACAGGAACTTACCATGTGAATGAATACCGTGCGAAAAGTTTTTGGTCCACATTTGGAGGGGCAGATTATGCTGTAGGTTGGAAAGATGGGGGATTGTATTTATTCCATAGTGTAGATAAAGAAACTGATAGTGGTCCTTATGCTAAGAGTCAGGGATTGAAACTCGGTGTTGAAGGCGATGGCGTTTCACACGGCTGTATTCAATTGGCTATTCCGGACGCCAAATGGTTTTTTGAACAATTACCAACCGGGATTCTAGTGACAATAAACGAGTAAATAGTAAGCCTAATACTAATAAATATTAGTAAATAGGCTTGCTTTTGTTTTTTTAATAGTTATTAACTATAAAATAATAAAAATATAGGCTAAACAATTGCAACATATTATGATAAAATTAGATGAAATATAGGTGAATATAAAAATAGAATTAATACAGATTGTTTCGCTTTCATAATAATCTGAAAAATAATAAATTTTCTTGTTCACTTCTCTATCTAATAGTATATTCTCAAATCAACAAAAGATTATTCAGTTATATTTAGAAAAAGGTGATTGCGATGTTTAAACAAATGAATATTAATGTCAATACGCCGAATGAAAAGCTTAATATTGAGATTCGTTTAGTTGACAAACACTTTGAATATAGTTTTTCAAGAATAGCGGGTCTTTATACCTATCATTCCGGAGTCGTTGATGAACAAAAATCTCAAGAATGGTTACAAGAATTTAGACAAGTCTCCTTAGTGGATTGGCCAGTTCTACCTGAAGGGGCTGGACCAGAAATCAAACAGAAAAATAAATGGAATGTAGAATTCTTTGATGAAGATGGTCCCGTAATTTGCTATGGTGCAGATGATTTTTTCCCAAAAACTTGGGGAAAATTCCAACAAAAAGTATTGGACTTGATTCCTGAGTTGCTTGAACAATACGGTAAAGGCGTCGAAGCCATTACTTTTACAGTTAAAAATCTAAATAATTACATGCCGTCTAATTTTATGACTTCGCAGCAAACCTATTTAATTTTACAAGAGACCTTAACATTACGACGCAGTACACGCAAGATCACCTATGAGAAAATCGATGAAGTGAATCAAAGAACTTATTATGAATTCGAACGTCGCGAGTTAGGTCAACTGTTAAATACTTTTCAATTGGTTTTCGCTACTCAAAATAGTCGTGGGAAAGAAGAAGGCCGCAAAGTCCATGATTCAGATGTTTACTTAAAGATTGAGTTGATCGATGGCACTTTTGAAGAGTATTATTGGGGTTTACATCAGATGTCTTTTACACCTGGTTGGAAAGAATTAGTAGATGCTATTCATGATTTGATGCTACAGGGAAGTACTTTTTTAGGCCATATCTTTACCTCACTGCCATACCGTCATAAAGAAATCAGCCAATATATCTATGCTTTGGTTGAAATTGAAGAGACCAGGCAGCAGAAATATTATGTGGTAGATAATCTTTTCGTCCATGAAGGTGATTATGTAGTAGTACCAGTGGGCAATCAATTAGAAGAAAAAGTTGCCAAAATATTGAGTCTAGAATATTATGACTTGAAAGATTTGCCTCAGCCATTAGAATTTACCCGCAAAATTTTGCGTAAGTCAGATACCGTGAAGTTTGCACATGACTTAGAAGACGACTCGGTGATTGATAATCGTCAAATTGATATTGCTTTAGAAGAGATTGATGAGGATCCATCTATTGAAGAGACGATTGCCTTAATGGAAGCTATACGGCAAAATATGAATTTAGGTGGTGAGTTAATTTTACCTGTTCACCCGATAACAACCAAAAATTCTCATCATAGCTATCACTTAGGTTCTAAAGATGAAATATTAATGACAACCGATGGTAAGTCTTGGGAATTGTTCCGACTTTTTGTAGAGAATAACCAAGAGGCGTTTGTTGCTTTTACTAATATTGAGGAATTTGAAAAAGATGGTTGCACGAAAGGGATTGTTTATCCGATTTCAGCAATTTTGGAAATGGTGGCAAAAACACCTAATATCAATGGTATTATGCTAAATCCATATGGACGGCCATTCTTTTTGGCAAAGGAATTAATTATGACTATCTTTATGCGTAATCAAGAAACTATGAAACGTAGTCAGATTTATCTCGAATATGCAAATGTGGTGAATTTAACTGCCGATAGTGTCGTGAATAATTTGCAGTTTAATTTGGATAACACCCAAAGTTTGGATTATGCTTTGCGAACAAAAATTGGTACACGTTTGGTAGATTATTATGATGATTTGATGACTTTACGCCCTGGTGAGGTTAAAGTAACTCCTGGATTTGGTGCGAAAACGAAATATATTTTCCATACCGTTATTCCGAAGTATCAGCAATGTCCTCAGGCAGATGAATGTGTCATCAATAGCTACTATGAGTCGTTAAATCAAGCGCGCAAATTATATTTGAAACAGATTGTATTGCCGATTTTTGGTTTTAATGATGCAGGCTATCCTTTAGAAGAATTAATGCCACTCATTATCAATACAGTTGCGCAGTGGATGACTGATAATCGTGATTATGTTTTACATGTTTACTTGTCTACGGAAGATTTTGAGGTTTACAGTGCCTTTCGTGATTATTTAGAAGAGGCTTAAGGGGGAGAAGATGAACGATAAACAAATCAGCACTTTAGAAAAAATAGTTAGTAGTGTAGTAGATATTTTGTTAGGTATTTTGGTCGTTATTGTCATTATCGTCATGGGTGAAGCGATTTATTCGATTTTCCAACAAGTTGTGCCGTTAAAAAGTACCAATTCCTTATATTATTTGATTGAAGAGGTAGCCACATTATTTATCCTTTTAGAGATTATCTTAATGTTATTGAGATATGTTCGTGATGATCATCATATTCCTGTGCGCTATTTAGTTTTGATCAGTATTACCGCTATCTTGAGGCAATTGTTGCTTGCCCATGGAAGTGGCTTAGAGACTTTATTTATGGCTTTTGCGATTTTGGTTTTAGTGATTGTTTTATATATACTAGAGCATCTCAAGTCATTTAAGCCAGATATATTGGTTAAGCAAATGATTGCCAAAATGAAAAAAGAAGAGAAAGAGTAAGGTTTTGGCCTTGCTCTTTTTTTGTTTAAAAACAATGAGAATTATGTGAAAGGTTTAATAATACTTGCAATTATAACTGTGAAAGCGTTACAATAATGACGAGAAATATTTTTTTTAAAGATAAATGTAAACGCTAACAATAAGAGGTGGTTAACATGCGTTGGTGGCAAAAAATATTCGGAAAAAAAGAAGAAAAAAGGCCAGAAAATAATCAAGTGATAGCAACTTCTTTTACCGAACAAGTTCATAATAAAGAACCAGGTGAACAATGGCGCGAAATCCCATTGTTCGTTGAGGTAGAAGGAAGCCAAAGAGAGCTTGCGGCTGTTATTAGCAGTGCGATTTGTGCAGGAGATGCTCCGGATAGTACTTGGCAAGTAAAAAGCATTAAGCAGGTCAACCCTGATACCAAAGTGATTAGCTTGATTGCAGCGAGTTTGGCAGCTGAAATTTATCCAGAAAGTCAATGGAAAATTCATTCTATTAAAGAAAAAATATAGTCGGAGGAATTATTATGCTTAGAAAATTTAAAATCTCAATTGATGGAAAAGAATATTTAGTGGAAATGGAGGAAATTGGGGGAGGTGCACCACAAGCACCGGTTGTCCCACAAGCACCAGTAGCTCCTACACCACCGGTTGCGCCTCAAGCACCGGTGACACCAGTAGCTCCTAATCCAGTTTCCAGTAATGTTGAACCACTGGTTGCACCTATGCCTGGTAATATTTTGAAATTATTGGTAAATGTTGGAGATTCCGTCCAAGAAAATCAACCAGTGATGATTTTAGAAGCAATGAAGATGGAAAATGAAATTGTGGCACATCGTAGTGGGGTTGTCAAACAACTTTGTGTTGAAGTAAATACGATGGTGAATCCTGGAGATCCATTAATTGTGATTGAATAGATTGCGAGGGATGGTCATGCAAGCTTTAATAGATAGCTTACAAGCGTTTGCCCAAGAGCCCGGCCGTATCGTAATGATGCTCATTGGCGGCATCCTGATGTATTTGGGAATCAAAAAAGAGTACGAACCTACACTTTTGGTACCAATTGGGTTAGGGACGATTTTAGTTAATTTTCCATTCTCTGGGGTATTGATGACGGGAAATGAAAAAGGGCCATTTCAAATTCTGTTTGAAGCTGGGATTAATACGGAACTTTTCCCGTTGTTACTTTTTATCGGGATTGGGGCAATGATTGATTTTGGTCCATTATTACAAAATCCTTCTCTACTTTTATTTGGTGCCGCAGCGCAATTTGGGATTTTCTTTACAATTATTATGGCTGTTTTGCTAGGCTTTGATTTGAATGATGCGGCGTCAATTGGCATTATCGGTGCGGCTGATGGACCAACTTCGATTTTCGTGGCTAATACTTTACATTCTAAATACTTAGGAGCGATTATGGTGGCTGCTTATTCTTATATGGCTTTAGTACCGATTATTCAACCTGTTGCCATTAAAGCAGTCACGACCAAAAAAGAACGCCGTATTCGTATGCACTACCAAGCACATAATGTCTCACAAACGGCTAAAATCATCTTCCCAATTGTGATTTGTGTGATTGCTGGCATTATTGCGCCGGTTTCACTACCATTGGTGGGATTTTTAATGTTTGGTAATTTACTTAGAGAATGTGGGGTTTTGGACCGGCTTTCTTTAAGTGCCCAAAATGAACTAGTCAATTTAATTAGCATTCTGTTAGGCCTAGCTGTTTCAGTAAAAATGCAATACAGTGAGTTTTTGCGTTGGGATACATTGATGGTTATCGCGCTAGGATTAGTTGCCTTTATTATGGATAGTGTTGGTGGTGTTTTATTTGCGAAGTTTTTGAATCTCTTCTTAAAAGACAAAGTGAACCCAATGGTTGGGGCAGCGGGTATCTCGGCTTTCCCAATGTCTAGTCGCGTGATTCAAAAAATGGCTACTGCTGAAAATCCACAAAACTTTATATTAATGCATGCGGCTGGCGCAAATGTTTCTGGTCAAATTGCCTCGGTGATTGCCGGTGGGTTAGTCCTATCCATGTTAGTGTAGAAAGTGAGGAAGCAAAATGTCTGAGAATTTAGCCAAAGCACTAGAAATTTTACTATTTGGTTGGGGTGGCGTTTTTGTTGTGATGATTTTGATTTATCTTGCTTCTAAATTAATGGCTACACTATTTAAGGTGAAGAAGTAAGATAGAAAGAAGGGTCAATATGTCTAAGGTTATACGTTTTACAGAAACCATATTACGTGATGCACAACAAAGTCAAATCGCTACAAGAATGAGTACAGAAGATATGTTACCAATTTTAAAAACATTAGATGAAGCAGGGTTTTATGCTTTAGAGATGTGGGGTGGCGCGACTTTTGATGCTTGTTTACGGTTTTTAAATGAAGATCCATGGGAAAGATTGCGTAAAATTCGAGCTGAAGTGAAGCATACGAAGTTACAAATGTTGCTGCGTGGTCAAAATTTATTAGGGTATAAGAATTATGCCGATGATGTCGTAGAAAAATTCGTACAAAAATCCGTTGAAAATGGTATTGATATTATTCGTGTATTTGATGCCTTAAATGATGTGCGTAATTTAGAGACTTGCATCCGTGCGACGGAAAAAGCTGGCGGCCATTGTCAAGCAGCGATTAGTTATACGACGAGTGAGATTCATACCGTGGATTATTTTGTTGGTTTAGCCATTGAAATGGAAAAGATGGGTGCTGATTCCATTTGTATCAAGGATATGGCTGGGGTATTAATGCCACAAACTGGTTTTGAACTTGTGAGCAAATTAAAAGCTGCTTTAAAAGTACCGGTTGAAGTTCATACACACGCAACCAGTGGTATTGCTGAAATGACTTATTTAATGTGTGCCAAAGCTGGGGCAGATATTATTGATACAGCTATTTCTTCTTTTGCAGGTGGTACCAGTCAACCAGCCACTGAGTCCATGGATTTAGCCTTAACAGAGCTAGGATTTGATACCAAACTAGATATCGATAAGCTTTCAGAAATCGCGGAATACTTTAATCCAATTCGTGACCGTTTCAGAAAAGAAGGGAGATTAAATCCTAAAGTCAAAGATGTCGAACCAAAAACCTTACTTTATAAAGTACCAGGTGGCATGCTTTCGAATTTATTGAGCCAATTAACAGAGCAAGGTTTGCAAGATAAATACGAAGAAGTCTTAAGAGAAGTGCCTAAAGTGCGGGCGGATTTAGGTTATCCCCCATTGGTTACGCCTTTGTCACAAATGGTTGGTACGCAATCTTTGATGAATGTGATTTCAGGGGAACGCTATAAATTAATTCCAAAAGAGATTAAAGATTATGTCAAAGGGCTATATGGACGGCCACCTATGCCAATCTCAAAAGAAATGCAGGAAAAAATCATTGGTCAAGAAGAAGTCATTACTTGCCGACCAGCTGATTTGTTAGAAGACCAATACGATCAGTTTGCTAAAGAAATTGCACAATATGCGAAATCAGAAGAAGATGTCTTGATTTATGCCCTATTTCCAAAACAAGGTCGTGATTTCTTAGGTCGTAGAGAAGATAAATTTTATGATGTGCCTGTTCAAACAGTGACAGTAAAGTTTTGAGATGAGCCCTATTAAGCGGTTGGTTCAAATTTCTGATTGATAAGCAAGTTATTATTATGTTTGCTCATTGTATGTTAGAATAGTTTTGCTTTTAAATTTTTAAAGCAAAAAATTATTTTTAGGAGGATATTTGTGAGTCAAGTACATAATAATGATTTTCAAGATATCGTATTAAACCGTCGCTCGATTCGAAATTACGATCCATCTTATAAAATTGAACATAGTGAGTTATTACAAATGATTGATGAAGCTGCTAAAGCGCCGTCATCTGTCAATTTACAGCCTTGGCGTTTTGTGATTGTTGAAAGCGAGGAAGCAAAAGCCAAGTTAAAACCATTGATTCGTTTTAATACCTTACAGAACGATACATCTTCAGCCATGATTTTGATTTTTGGGGATTTGAAGTGTCAAGAGTATGCTCGAGAAATTTATCAAGAAGTAGTAGATCGTGGATTGATGCCACAAGAAGTCATGGAAAAACAATTAGCTGCGATTGTGCCAATGTATGACAGTCTAAATAAGGCACAAATGGAACGTATTGTACAAATTGATGCGAGTTTAGTGGCCATGCAGTTGATGCTAGTGGCTAGAAGTCATGGCTATGATACGAATCCAATCGGTGGTTTTGATGCGGATCAATTAGCTGCGGCCTTTGATTTAGATGAGGAGCGTTTCCATCCAGTAATGATTTTATCGATTGGTAAAGCAATGGAAACTGGCTATGAGTCTGTACGCTTATCAGCTGAAAAGATTACATCCTTTAAATAAAAGAGATGAAAGAATAGTTGATCTATTTTGATGATTGACTATTCTTTTTTTAGCTGATTTGCTAGAATATAAGAGTATTTTAGCTTAAAAATAATGAATTGACTATTTGAAAAGAGTGTAAGTCATAAAAATGATTCATAATTGGTTTAGTTGGAGGAAATCAGTCGATGCGTGCGAGTGTGTTTGTACTAGATCAAACTATCAGATATGTAGCAATCATAAAACGATATAAGGATGGCAGAAAATATTATGTTGTTCCGGGTGGAAAGGTAGAAGCGCATGAGAACATTCAACAAGCCGCTATCAGAGAGATTTCAGAAGAATTAGGCTTGGCTATCGAACAATCAGATATTTTTGATTCTATAATTGAAAAAGGAAATGTATTTTATTTTGCTAAAACCAATTACTCCTGTCTGCCATTAAAGATTCAGGGAGAAGAAAAAGAACGCAGTCATCCGTATAATAGTTATGAACCAATGTGGCTTGAATGGAAGCAACTGTCAAAGCTAATGGTGTTTCCAAAATATGATTATTTACAATTTGAAGAAATCGTAAGTAAAATTTTGTAGTATGGATATTGTTCGATTTGAGAGGATGAATAAGTTGTTAAAATTAATATTAACTGATTTGGATGGCACGTTTTTAAATAGTCAAGGAGCATATAATCGTGATTATTTTCTAAAACTATGGCCAAAGTTAAAAGAAAAACAGATTGCATTTGGCGTATGTACAGGCAAGAGTAGTGCACGAGTGGAGGCGTTATTTCCTGAGATAAATGATGAAATCTGGATTTTAGCAGACAGTGCGACTAGAATCAAATATCAAGGGAAATTTTTATATGAGCAGCTGTTAGATAACCAGCTTGCCCTTGCTTTGATTTCTCGTTTAGAAGCGATTCATAGCAATCAAATAATCATAGCTTACACGAAAAATGCTGTATATATTGATCAAAATATCCCCAAGATTCATAAAAACAGGGTTCTAGCTTCTTATCCTGGTGCTATCGAAATAAATAATTTTCAACAAATAACTGATGACTTTATTAAGGTGACGGTCTATGATCCAGCTGCACGATGTTTGGAAACGGTTAATCAGTTAGCTGAGTTTAACGACTGTGTTTATATTGTTGCTTCAGAAACGCAGTGGATTGATATTGCGGCAAAAGGTGTACACAAAGGGAGTACCGTTGCAAAACTTCAAGAATTATTAAAGATAAGTCCTAACGAAACGGTAGCCTTTGGAGATGGTTGGAATGACTTGGAATTATTCGCTCAAGCCAATTTTCGTTTTGCAATGAAAAATGCAGTAGAAGAGTTAAAAAATCAGGCCAATTTCATCATTCCATCTAATGACGAAGAGGGTGTCTTACAAACCATCGAATTATTATTATCCTTAATGGAAAAGAAAGAAGGAAATACCGATGAAAATTGAACATGTCGCTTTATTAACCAATGATTTAGAAAAAATGCGTGACTTTTACGAAACGTATTTTGCGGCCAAAAGTTCTGCGTTGTACCATAATCCAAAAACCAAATTTTCTTCTTATTTTTTGAGTTTTGAATCTGGTGCACGTTTAGAGATTATGCAAAAACTTCATACAGCGCCTCATGGATTTGAACAACTTGGCTATCATCACTTAGCTATCTCACTGGGTAGTAAAGAAAAAGTAGATGCCTTTGCGCAAAAATTAAATGCCGATGGCTATCCCTTATTAAGTGGTCCGCGCACAACTGGCGATGGCTATTATGAAGCGGTTTTACAAGATCCTGAAGGCAATCAAATTGAGATTACTGTTTAGTAGTTACTTTAAAGTACCTAATTGTCCTCCTGATTCGCTTATGTTAAAACTAATTTGTAGTTGAAACAAAGAATAGGGGGATTTTTATTATGCGTGAAATTAATAATTTAATTATTGGCTTTGGTAAAGGTGGAAAAACATTAGCCAAAAAGTTAGCTAGTCATCAAGAAGAAGTTATCGTTATCGAAGCAGATGATAAAATGTATGGTGGTACTTGTATTAATGTAGGTTGTATTCCATCTAAAACTTTAATTACTCAAGGTTTGAAGCAACGTGATTTTACTGTTGCTGCAGAGAAAAAACGTATCCTTGTTGATAAGTTACGTCACAAAAATTATCACATGCTAGCAGATGAAGCTACTATTGAAGTGGTTCATGGGTACGCTCAATTTAAAGATAATCATACTGTACAAGTGCAATTGCCAAATGGAGATGTAGAAGAAATAAAGGCAGAGCGTATCTTTATCAATACCGGGTCCAAATCAGTGATTCCTAAGATTGAAGGATTAAGTCTAGGAAAACGAGTAGGAACATCCAAAGAAATAATGAATCTAATTGATAAACCAGAAAGACTTGTGATTTTAGGTGCGGGCTATATTGGATTAGAATTTGCATTTATGTTTGCTAATTTTGGTAGTCAAGTAACTGTTTTAGATAATCGCGAATTGTTAGGACGTGAAGATGAAGCTTTCGTAACTTTAATTCAAGAACAGGCTGAAAAAATGGGGATTCATTTCAAATTAGATGCTCAAGTGCAAAAAATAGATGAATCCGCAGAAAATTTAACTGTAACCTTAGCTGACGAAGTATTGACAGCTGATTATTTATTAGTAGCAACTGGACGTAAACCCAATACCGAAGCATTAGGATTAGAAAATACGGATATTCAAGTTGATGCTAGAGGTGCTATCCAAACAGATGAATTCTTACAAACAGCCGTAGAAAATGTCTGGGCTTTAGGTGATGTTAGAGGAGACTTACAATTTACTTATATCTCATTGGATGATTCCCGTATTGTTTATAATCAACTATTCCAAGATAAGTACCGCTCAGCCAATAATCGTCCTAATGTGCCATATACTATGTTTATCCAACCAGCTTTTTCTCATGTAGGATTACATGAAAAAGAAGCTCAAGCAAAGAAAATGAAGTATCGTAAGTTCACCCATCTTAATAGTAATGTACCAAAGGCAAATATTTTAGAAAACCCAGTAGGAATGTGGCAAATTCTTGTAGATGAAGAAACAGACCAAGTACTTGGTGCGACTATTTTTGGTGAAGAATCTTATGAAGTCATTAATTTGCTTACCTTAGCAATGAATGCTCATGTTCCATATCAATTATTACGTGATCAAATTTACACGCATCCAACAATGACTGAAGCATTAAATGATGTTTTAAAATAGATTTATCTCACATTGAGCGAATAGCAAACTGGCAAGAAGTCATTTTGCTATTCGCTTTTTTAATGGCAAATGAGATTGCTTTGTCCCCAGTGTTTCATTTGTTTGACTATTTGAAAGAGTTCACGTCCCTTAGTTGTGAGTTGATAGGTAGACTCGACGCTATTTTGAATGGTTATTTTTTCGTTTTTGACTATTTTATTGGCAATCAGTAGGTCAAGCTGCTGTTTAATCATTTTCGGTGTACTACCATCAAGTTGCCGAACTAATTCTAAAAAGCGTGTGTCTTGAATGGCTAGCGTTTCAATAATTTGCGGGACCCATTTTCTTCCTAGCAGATTTGCTAAAGCTTCAGCCGGACAAGTGTAAATCTCTTCTGATGTGAATTGAAAATCGTTCATTAGTTTCTCCTCTTGCTAACTATTTTCTTCATTATACAAAAGGTACTAAATCAAAGCTAGTTATTCGAAATGAAATGTTTATGCGAAAATATGAATTTTTATTGAAAAATATCAGGAATATATGTATAATAATACACAAAAATTAAAAGGTTGTGGTTAGATGAATTCAGTATTTCAAGGAAAAAGTTTTTTAGCTGAAAAGGATTTTACGAAACAAGAATTAATGTATCTGATTGATTTTGCGATACATTTAAAAGAATTAAAACAAAAAAATATCCCGCATGCTTATTTAGCAGGGAAAAATATTGCTTTATTATTTGAAAAAACTTCGACGCGTACCAGAAGTGCTTTTACGGTAGCGGCGAATGATTTGGGGGCACATCCTGAATTTTTAGGTGCCAATGATATTCAATTAGGCAAAAAAGAGTCGGTTATTGATACAGCGAAGGTACTCGGTAGTATGTTTGACGGGATTGAATTTCGTGGCTTTGCGCAAGAAACAGTTGAAACTTTAGCGCAATATGCTGGGGTACCGGTTTGGAATGGTTTAACCGATTTATGGCATCCGACGCAGATGATTGCTGATTTTATGACTATCAAGGAACGTTTTGGACATTTAGAAGGCTTGAAGTTGGTTTATTGTGGCGATGGACGCAATAATGTGGCGAATTCTTTATTAGTAACCAGTGCCTTGTTAGGTGTGAATGTGGCGATTGTTAGTCCGAAAAATTTACTTCCAAGTCAAGCAATTGTGGAGATGGCGCAACAGTTTGCCCTTAAGTCAGGAAGTCAGATAGAATTGACCGATGAGATTGCTCTAGGTGTAAAAGGGGCCGATATATTATATACTGATGTCTGGGTTTCGATGGGTGAAGAAGCGCAAATGGCCACGCGAATCAAAGAACTACTACCTTATCAAGTCAATGCCGAGTTAGTTAAATTGACCGGCAATAAGGAGCATTTGATTTTCCTACATTGTTTACCGGCCTTTCATGATTTACAGACCAAAACAGCCCAAGAAGTATTCGAGCAATTTGGCATGAAGGAAATGGAAGTAACGGATGAAGTTTTCCAAGCCTCCTATGCCAAACAGTTTATTCAAGCTGAAAATCGAATGCACGCGATCAAAGCAATCATGGCTGCGACTTTAGGCCATTTGTTTATTCCAAAAGTTTAATGCTCGTGTATTTTTTTCACATGACTTCCAAACGGTGACATCATTCGTTTGGAAGTTTATTTTTTTTGTTATCGTTTTTATAAAGATATGTACTAAAATCCCTTTACATAGTCTATAATTATACTTGTTTTTCATAGTATAAGACTAAAGTCGCATAGTCAGATTGTTGAAATAATGTTATACTATTTACGGTTAGTAAAAAAGTTTAAGTTTATTTTAAGAAAGCATGAAAAAGTTAAATTCACTTAACAATTGATTGCTCATTGTTTAATGGGCAACTATAATTACCCATGATGAAGGAGGCAGTTAACATGAACTTTTTAAAATCACGACCTCGATTAAATTATTGGTTATTATTTACAGCTAAAACCCTCTTTTATTTTGGCATATTGCTTGCATTGATTTATTTGTATCATTACAAGAATATCCAAGGTGGTAGTTTTATTTATAACGAGTTTTAGGGGGATGAAAGATGGTTTCTATCATTGAAAGAATTGATCAGCAGGCAGGGGATAGACTTGTCTACAATGACGATCAGTGCCAATATACGTATCAAGATTTAAAAGAAAAATCTGATCATATTGCTTATTATTTAGCAAAATATTTTCCAAATCGTGCACCTGTTGTGGTTTACGGTGGTTTACAATTTGAAATGCTTGCCTTTTTCTTAGGCGCAGTCAAATCTGGGCATGCTTATATTCCAATTGAAAGTCATACGCCGAGTGAACGTATTCGCTTAATTTTACAAACGGCCCAACCGGCTTGTATTTTAGCAGTGGATGATTTTGATTCAAGTATTGCGCCAGATATGCAAGTGCTAAGCTTTAATGAAGTACTTCAGCAATCAATCGATGAGACTTTGGAATTAGAACCAGTAACCAAAGATGAAAACTTCTATATTATTTTTACTTCGGGAACAACAGGTGTGCCAAAGGGTGTACAGATTTCTCATGATAATTTAGTGAGTTTTGTTGATTGGGAGTTAAAGGATTTCCAATTACCGAACCAGCCAAAATTCTTATCTCAAGCACCTTATTCTTTTGATTTGTCGGTGATGAGTATTTATCCTGCTTTATGTGCCGGGGGGGAATTGATGCCGCTAGCCAAAGAAATAGTGGATGACTTTAAAGCATTATTTGCTCATTTGCCAAAATTAGGCATCAATGTTTGGGTCTCTACGCCATCTTTTGTGGATATTTGTTTAATGGCTCCTGAATTTGACGGTCAGCATTTACAAGAATTAACCCATTTCCTATTCTGTGGGGAAGAGTTAACGAAACAAACAGCTCAAAAATTATTGGATCGTTTCCCAAATGCAAAAGTCTTTAATACTTATGGACCAACGGAAGCGACGGTTGCTATTTCACAAATTCAAATTACGCAAGACATTATTGACCATAGCGCTCGTTTGCCGATTGGATATGTCAAAGAAGATTGCCGAGTGGTGATTATCGATGAAGGCAAGGAGCAAGCAGTAAATGAAGTCGGCGAAATTGTGATTGTAGGGCCAAGTGTTTCAAAAGGCTATATGAACAATCCTGAAAAGACCAAAGAAGCCTTTATTACGTACCAAGGGCAACCAGCCTATAAGACAGGTGATGCGGGTAGTTTAGATGAAAATGGCTTACTTCATTATAATGGACGGATTGATTTCCAAGTGAAGTTACATGGTTTTCGAATGGAGCTAGAGGATATTGACCATCACTTAATGAAAGTTTCCTACGTGGATAAGGCAACGGTGGTACCGAAATATAAAGATCATAAAGTGCAACAGTTAGTCGCTTTTGTGGTGGCGAAAGAAAATGATTTTGCTAAAGAGTTTGAACTCACTAAGGCAATCAAAGCTGAGTTAGCCCAAACCGTTATGGATTATATGATTCCGCAGCGTTTTGTCTATGTGAAAGAATTGCCACGAACCGCCAATGGCAAGATTGATCGCAAAGGTTTAATGAATGAGGTGAATACATAAGATGAATTTTCCTCACATGATTCCTTATGCCAATCCGACTTATTTCGGTTATGTCTTTTTATTGATTTTACCGATTGTCTTTGGTTTATTAAAGTATCAACGCCGCTTTTTAACTTATGAAGCACTGATTACCTTATTTTTCTTATTTGTAAGTTTTGGTGGTAGTGATTATAAGCAAGGTCTGGCATTGATTGGCTATGTCGTATTCCAAACGATTTTGGTCTGGGGCTATTTTAAGATACGGCAAAAAAATAATTCGACGCCATTGTTTTACTTAGCAGTGATTTTAGCAATCTTGCCGCTGACATTAAGTAAACTAACCCCGTTTTTTGAACATGGCAAGGCTTCGATATTTGGCTTTTTAGGGATTAGTTATCTTACCTTTAAATCGGTGCAAATGGTCATGGAAATTCGTGATGGCATGATTAAGGAATATCATCCAGTAAGCTATATTCGCTTCTTACTTTTCTTTCCAACGATTTCTTCTGGACCGATTGATCGTTATCGTCGTTTTGAGAAAGATGTGAAGGATAGTCTAAGTGGTGAGCAATATTTAGAAATGATTGCTAAAGGGGTCACGCGAATCTTTTTAGGCTTTTTGTATAAATTTATTATTGGCTATTATTTAGGAAGTTTATTATTGCCTTTGGTTCAGCGTTTAGCCTTAAGTTATCATGGCATTTCTTTACCGTTATTGGGCGTGATGTATGTTTATAGTTTATATCTTTTCTTTGACTTCGCTGGCTATAGTTTATTTGCAGTCGGTGTAAGTAATTTGATGGGCTATGACACGCCGATGAACTTTAATAAGCCGTTTTTATCTTGGAATATTAAAGAGTTCTGGAATCGTTGGCATATGAGCTTATCTTTCTGGTTTAGAGATTATGTTTATATGCGCTTGATGTTTACCTTAGTGAAGAAAAAAGTCTTTAAGAGTCGGATTGTCGCAAGTAATGTTGGTTACTTTGTGTTATTCTTATTAATGGGGATTTGGCATGGCTTAACTTGGTATTATATTGTCTATGGTTTATATCATGCGACTTTGATTTGCTTAACCGATGCCTACCTACGCTTTAAGAAAAAACATAAAGATAAATTGCCATCCAATAAATTTACGCATGCTTTAGCGGTTGTCGCAACTTTCCATGCAGTGGCGTTTAGCTTTTTGATTTTTTCAGGATTTTTAGATCAACTATTTTTTAAATAATAAATGAATGGAGTTTTTGAAAATGCAAGAAACAGTCTTATCAATTTTAGAAGATTTAACAGGAACAAGTGAAGTACGTGAAAATTTAGATGTGGAATTATTTGATGAAGGTTTATTAGATTCTATGGGCACTGTTCAATTATTGGTTGAATTAGATGGCCAATTAGGTGTGAATATTCCTGTTTCTGAATTCGAACGTGACGAATGGAGTACCCCAAATAAAATTATTGCTAAAGTAGCGGAATTACAAGGTTAAAAAGATGAAAAAGAAAAGTTGGCATTTATTTGGCCCTTTTCTTGCAGCATTTGTACTTTTAGGGGCACTTCTCATCAGTCCTTTGGCACCTAAATTGCTTAACCGCACCCAGATTTTTCAAGCTTCTACTTCGATGTCAGCTGATGTAATCAAGGGCAATGCGGTGAAGAATCAAGCCTTTGCTGACAAGGAGTATGTCCCTTTTTTTGGTTCATCTGAATTAAGCCGTATCAGTGCCTTTCATCCATCTACTTTAGCACTGAAGTACAAACGGCCTTATGTTCCTTTTCTTTTGGGGGCACCGGGAACACAGTCAATGACCCATTATTTAATGTTGCAATCTATGGGCAAAGAATTAACGGGTAAAAAGATTGTTTTTGTGATTTCTCCGCAATGGTTTGTGCCAGAAGGAGTAACGAGCATGTATTTTGACCGCTATTTTTCTAAGCAGCAGGCCTATCAATGGTTGTTCCATTTACAAAAGATTGAGGAAGCTGATCGCTATTTTGCCCAACGTCTATTAAAATACGATGTAGTGCGTAAAGATGTCCTGTTAACGGGGATACTAAATCGCGTGAGTCAAAATCAATTACCAACGTCACTACAATATGGCTATTTGAAACTGGCTAATCGTTTTTATGAAAATGAAGATGCGATGTTTGCTGGTTTAGATATTAAAGGTAAAGAGCAAAAAGTAGCTCAAGCGATGAAGACTTTGCCAAATAAGTATAACTATCAGCAACTTGATAAATTAGCCTATCAACAAGGGGAAAAACGCGTAGGTAAAACGCCTTTTATGATTGACCGTCGTTTCTTCAATCGTAAAGTGAAACCTGATTTAGTTAATCTAAGAGGGGCGCAACAAACTTTTGACTATCGCTATTCACCAGAGTATTCGGATTTTGAATTAGTGTTGCAGGCCATAGCGAAATACCAGATTGAGCCACTCTTTATCATTCCTCCTGTCAATAAGCAATGGAGTGATTACACCGGTCTTTCACAACAAATGTTAAAAGAATGCGCAGAAAAAATTACTTATCAGTTGAAGTCACAAGGTTTTGAAAATGTGGTCGACTTTACGGATCAAGCAGCAACACCGTACTTTTTACAAGATACGATTCATTTAGGTTGGCGTGGTTGGCTAGCCAGTGATCAATACATTCAACCGTTTTTAATGAGCAAGAAACAACCTGTCAAATATCATCTGGATAATCGTTTCTTTACCAAAGAATGGCAACAAGCAAAAGTAAGTGAAATGGTCTTACCAAATCCCAATGAATAAAATCACGAAATAGCTTCCTAGTCTTGTGTATCGATTAGGAAGCCATTTTTAGGTAAATTTCTTGCGGTGTTCAGTAAACTGTTGTATAATGTTTACCAAAGACAACAGAATTGGGGAGTATGTTTATGGCAGGGATTAGAACAGTTGCGAAACGGGCTAAAGTATCACCCGCTACTGTTTCTCGTTTCTTGAATAATGATCCGTCATTAAGAGTAACTGAGGAAACTAAAGAAAGAATTTTGGAAGCGGTACAATTTTATCGTTATGAAAAGAAAGAGCGTAAAGGGCAAAAAGGACCACTCATTGAATTAGGGGTTTTAACAACCGCCTCAGAAATTCATGAGTTGGAAGATCCGTATTTTCGCTCGATTCGAATTGGTATTTTGACAGAATCATCGAATAGTAATGTCGAAGTCAAAAAAATATTGTATCGTCAGCAAGATAAGGAATTTAGACTTGATGAATTAAAGGACTGTGGCGCAATATTGGTGATTGGCCGTTTTTGTGATCAGGTGATTGAACAACTATATCAAATGAATCCGCATATCGTTGTATTGGATGTACCTAGTTCAGAAATTCATTATGAAGTGGATTCGGTGTTTACCAATCTTGCTAAAGCGATGGTGCAGCAACTAAATCGCCTATATGAAAAAGGCCATCGAAACATCAGTTATATTGGTGGTAAGAACCAAGTGATGACAATCGAAGGGACTACAAATGTCAATGGCTTAGAGGCGCGTAACATTGCTTATGAACAATGGATGAAAGAAAGTGCATTGGTTGACTTTGAACATAGTTATCTTGGGGATTGGAGTTATGAAGATGGTTATCGATTAACAATGGAACTTTTGGATAAACAAAAAGATTGTTTACCAACGGCAATTGTTGCAGGTAGTGATCCGATGGCTGTGGGAATTTATCGTGCTTTACAAAAGAGAGGATTGAAGATACCAGAGGATATATCCGTTGTCAGTTTTGATGATTTAGAAGTTGCTGAATTTTTAACACCAAATTTAAGTAGTGTGTATATTGCAGCTGAAGAAATTGGTAAAATTGCGGTCCGTTTAGCAAGGCAACGATTATTAAAAGAAAGAAAGGTACCAGTTAACGTTGAAGTAGGATACCAAGTAAAGGTCCGAGAAAGCGAAAAAAATCTGATTCATTGATGATTAGGACATCTAGTGTAATAACTAGGTGTCTTTTTTATCATCAAATATGTTTAGTAAAAAATGCTTATATTTTTACTAATAAAATATTGACAAATGTTTAGTGAACGTTTATTATATGGTTGTAAAAAAGAAAACGCATCCATTTTAGGAGGGAAAAAGCATGAAAGTTGCTAAAAAATTGTTAGTAGGTGTTAGTCTGGTTAGTGCAGTTGGTTTACTAGCTGCCTGTGGTAATTCGTCTAAATCATCTAATGGTGGTAAAACGAAAGAGATTGAGTTCTTTAGTCAAAAGAAAGAAATGCAACCAACACTACAAAAAATTATCAAAGACTTTGAAAAGGAAAATCCAGATATTAAGGTTAAATTTACCAATGTACCCGATGCTGGTAAAGTCTTGAAAACACGTATCGCAAGTGGAGATACACCGGATGTAGTTAACGTTTACCCACAAAACGCTGATTTCCAAGAATGGGCAAAAGCAGGGGTCTTCGAAGATTTAACGGGTAAAGATTACTTGAAGAATTTAAAAGAAGGCGCGGCTGAAACCTATGCGATTAATGATAAAATTTATTCCATCCCATTAACAAACAATGCTTGGGGATTCTTCTACAACGCAGATAAGTTCAAAGAATTAGGTTTAGAAGCACCTAAAACTTGGGATGATTTTGAAAAATTAGTTGCCACAATTAAAGATAAAGGTGAAACGCCTTTTGCTTTATCACTAACACAAGCAGATTCATGGACTTTAAATGGTTACCATCAACTAGCTTGGGCAACTGTAGCCGGTGGTTTCAAAGCAGCTAATGATGAATTAGTTCGCAGTCCTAAAGATGGCATTAAAACATCAAGTGAAGTATTCCAACAAGTGACTAAAGAATTAGATTTATTACATGGTAATGGACAAAAGAATGCAACTGGGGCAACTTATGATGATGCCATTGCAACGTTTGCTAAGGGCGATGCTTTAATCTTCCCTAATGGTATTTGGGCATTACCAGCTATCCAAAATCAACATCCAAAATTTGAAGTTCGTACTTTTGCTTATCCAGGCGTAAAAGAAGGACAAGAATTGACTGTTGGTGCGGCTGACTTAGCTTTATCTGTTTCAAATAAATCTAAAAACAAAGAAGCTGCAAATAAATTTATGAAATATATGACAACTAAAGCAGCGATGCAAAAATACTATGACGTAGATGGTTCACCAACCTCAGTTACTGCTGTTGATACAGATGGCAAATTTGAAGAAACAAAAGGTGTAACACAATATGTATTCACAGATAAACAAATTGTATGGTTACAAAAAGAATGGACTTCAGAAGAAAAATTCTGGCATGCAACTGTTAACTATGTCAACTCTCAAAAACCAGATCAATTAGCAAATGATCTAAACACATTCTTCAACACAATGAAGAAATAAAAAATAATCAATAAAGGAGCACACCATTATGTTTAAGAAGGGATTTTTCAATCGTAGTTGGGCATGGCTGTTTGTCATCGTTCCAATTGTTTTACAGTTAGTATTCTTCTATGTGCCAATGGTGCGTGGATTTATCTATAGCTTAACAGACTGGACTGGTTTAACCCCAGATTACAATTTTATTGGATTAAAGAATTTTGAGCATATTGTTTCTGATTCTTACTTCATGAAATCAGTTGGGTTTACAGTAATGTTTACGATTGCCCTCATTATCGGTGAAGTGGTGCTCGGCATTGTGATTGCGCGTTTATTAAACCGCAAGATGAAAGGAGTAGGCTTTTTTAGAACAGCCTACTTCTTCCCCGCAGTGCTAAGTACGGTAACTTTAGGATTGATCTTTAAACAATTATTTAACTACGGTTTACCACAATTAGGAGAAAAATTAGGAATTGAGTTTTTATCACAAAACTTAATTGCTAATGAGCATACGGTATTTTGGGGAGTGTTATTTGTAGCTCTCTGGCAAGGTGTTGCGATGCCAGTCGTTATCTTCTTAGCTGGTTTACAAAGTATTCCCGAAGATATCTTAGAAGCAGCCGACATTGATGGGGCAAATAATTGGCAGAAGTTCTTAAATATTGAAATTCCGTATTTATTGCCTTCGTTGAGTATGGTCTTTATCATGGCGTTAAAATCTGGGTTAACGGCCTTTGATTTGGTTTATGCCTTAACTGGTGGCGGACCAAACGATAAAACGACCACTCTTGGATTATTGGTTTATAACTATGCGTTCCAAAACAATCAATATGGTTATGCCAATGCGATTGCGGTTGTATTATTCATCGTGATTGCCATTATCTCAATCTTACAAATTCGTTTATCTAGAAAGTTTGAAGTATAGGAGGAGTAGAAGATGAAACGTAAAGGAACTGTTTTTAGTTATCTAGCTTTAATACTGGGATTTTGTTTAATCTTTATTCCACTGTATTTCACCGTCTTGTCCTCTTTTAAAGAAACAAGTCAAATCACAGGTAATTTCTTTGGTTTACCCAACCCATTTACAATGGATAACTTCCAACGTTTGCTAGATGATGGGATTAGTCAATATTTCTTGAATTCAGCGGTTATCTCAGTGTTTTCAATAGTTTTAATTACCTTTTTTGTACCGATGGCAGCTTTTTCAATTGCTCGTAATTTATCTAAGAAAAAAGCCTTTGCCTTGATGTATTCATTCTTGATTTTAGGTATTTTTGTTCCCTTCCAAGTCATTATGATTCCTATTACGACAATGATGACAAAATTAGGCCTTTCAAATATTCCTGGATTAATCATTTTGTATTTAGCTTATGCGATTCCACAGACCTTGTTCTTGTATGTAGGTTATATCAAAACAGCCATTCCTGAAGAGTTGGATGAAGCTGCAGAAATTGATGGTTGTGGTAAGTTTCGGATGTACTTCCAAATTGCATTTCCATTGATGAAACCAATGCATGCAACAACATTAATCATTAATGCTTTGTGGATTTGGAATGACTTCTTGTTACCATTATTAATTCTAAATAAAGATAATTCAAACTGGACATTACCATTATTCCAATACAACTATCAAGGACAATATTTCAGTGATTATGGTCCAAGTTTTGCTTCTTATGTTGTAGGAATTATCGTTATCTTAATCGTCTACTTGATTTTCCAAAAGAACATTATTTCTGGTATGACTAATGGTTCTGTAAAATAATTTTGAGGAGTAGTTAAATGATAATTTTTGATGAGAAAATAAATGTTTTTCACTTATTTAACGAAAAAATAAGTTATTTGATTCAAATTGAAGACTTCGGTTATGTCAATCATCTTTATTTTGGTAAGAAAATCAAAGGTTATTCGAATTTACATCGTTATCGTCGGATTGATCGCGCGTTTTCACCAAATCCGAGTGAAGCAATCGATCGTACCTTTTCTTTAGATACGATGTTGATGGAATATCCAAGTCATGGAAATGGCGATTTTCGCGAACCAGCTATCCGATTACAGTTTGAAGATGGTTCAACCATTTGTGATTTTCGCTATCAAGACTATCAAATATACGATGGTAAAAAAGCATTACCAGGTTTACCGGCCACTTATGCTAATGAAGCGCAGGCGGAAACTTTAGAGCTTATTTTAGTCGATGAAGTCGCAAAATTACGCTTGGTTTTGAGTTATACGATTTTTAAAGACGCAGCAGTATTGACAAGATCTGCTCGTTTAGAAAATCAAGGGACTCAGACCGTTGCGATTCAGCGTTTAGCAAGTAGCAA
>SAMEA3387512__coassemble_1018_pt1 | contig 30139 bp, 30 predicted proteins | sample SAMEA3387512__metabat2_high_PE_013 | metagenome-assembled genome bin SAMEA3387512 (sample SAMEA3387512) | Felis catus | biome: Faeces | place: United Kingdom | collected 2012 | reverse complement strand
CCCTTTTTTCTGGATTTACTTAAAACCTCTTTTTTAGATTTTTTTCAAACTTCTCCTTCAATATACCTTTATTTATAATAATAGAATCCTAATTGTTGGGTAATTGGGTTTTGGTAGATTTTGCATTTGACACCGTAAACTTCTTCAATCAAAGTTTCAGTTAATATTTCTTTGGGTTTACCATGTGAAATAATGTTGCCATGTTTTAAGACATAGAGTTCATCACAATAGCGGCAGGCATCTTCTAAACTATGTAACGCAGCTAAAATACCGATGTCAAGATTTTTCACAATTTCCATGATTTCCAACTGATACCGAATATCCAAGTGGTTACAAGGTTCGTCTAAAATCATAAATTGTGGATCTTGGGCGATGGCTCTGGCAAGAATCACCCGCTGTTTTTCACCACCGGATAGCGAAAGAAAACTACGATCTTGATAGTCTAACAAATTAGTCGTTTTTAAAGCGTGCTCTACAATTTGTAAATCTTGTTTATTTTCTTGTTCTAAAAGTCGCTTATGGGGAGTACGTCCAAGCATAACCATTTGTTTGACCGTTAAATCAAAACTAAGTTCGTTGAATTGGCTCACCACACTTAAATTTTGGGCAACCTTTTTTTCAGAACTATGCAAAATATTGAGTTCATCTAAATAAATTTCCCCGCTATCTGGTTTGAGTGTTTTATAGATGGTTTTCAGTAAGGTAGATTTTCCGCTACCATTCGCTCCGATTAAACCGACAAATTGGCTGTCTTTAGTCTTTAAAGAAATATCTTCTAGGAGGGTGCGTTGTTTGATGCTTAAATTTAAGTGTTCAATGGTTAATTTCATACGCTACCCTCCAAAGTTATATTGTTTCTTTAATATAATGTAAATGAAAATCGGTGAACCAATAATGGCGGTAATAATGCCAATGGGTAATTCTACACCTGTAAGAATTGAGCGCGATAAAACATCAGCCCAAATCATAAATAGACTTCCGAATAGAGCGGCAAGGGGCATCAAGCGACGATGATCAGAACCTGTAATCCCTCGTACAATATGTGGAATAATCAGACCTACAAAGCCAATCATTCCTGAGTTTGCAACAATAATGCTGGTTAAAAGTGCCGCAAGAATCATGTAGAATTTGCGGTAAAAACTTAGCTTAATCCCTAAGGTAGTCGCAACTTCATCTCCAAGTAACATCGCATTTAAGATTCGTGCTTGTAAGATAAAGAAGAGGGTTAAACCGCAGACAACAAGACTGATTAAAGGTAATTTTTGCCAACTTGCACTGGCTAAACTACCCATGGTCCAAAAGGTAACGGTCTTCATGCCTTCTGCGTTATTAGCGAGATAGATAATGAGGTTTGACAAAGCACTGCATAAGGAACTAATAATCATCCCTGAGAGTACGAGTTTTGTGGAAGTCATTTTCGAACCGACACTTGCCAAGAGTAAGACAAAGATGCTGGCGAAAATAGCTCCGATAAAGGCCCCAAATGCTAAGCCAAATTGAAAGACCAACGCCCCACCACCAAAACCAACCAAAATCGCAAAGGTAGCTCCTAGTGATGAACCAGAAGAAATACCTAAAATATAGGGATCAGCCAATGGATTTTGGACGACGGCTTGCATAACTGCGCCACTAATTGCGAGTCCCATCCCTACAAAGATAGCTAAGAGTGTTCTAGGTGCTCGGACAAACCAAATAATATTTTGATCTGCCAATGAAAGTTGTTCGACATTTCCTAGATGCCCGTTGGAAAGCTTATATAGTAAGATTTGATAGACCTCACTGACTCTGATATCGGCTTGTCCCTGGGTTAGTGCAAAGCCAACAGATAAGATAATCAGAGCTAGAAAAACAATTCCCAGTGTCCAAAAAACGAAGCGATGGGTAGATTTTTCCATCTATATCGCCTCCTTATTGGCAAAAAGTGCTTGATTACGCGTATGGAATTTCTCATTATGGGAAGAAACCATTTCAAAACTTGCGGCTGACTCATCGAGATATTGTTTGATTTGATTAACTGCATGTACGCTGTCATTAAAAGCACCGGCGAGCAGATTCACTTTGCCAGGATAATATTGGATATCGCCTGTCGCAAAAATGCCCTTTTCACTGGTGATGCTTGGTTGTTGGCAGTCAAGTGCGTACTCGTTATGTCGTTTCAAATCAAAAGAACAGCTTTCAAAAAGACTGCCATCGTGTTCATAACCGTGTTGAATCAGTAAATAATCCGCAGAAAGGGTGTGAACGGCGCATTTTACTTGGAGTTTTTGCCCCAGCTCACGAATTTCTTCAATTGTATCGCAATAGTAAACGGGAATGCCTAGTTCAGACAGCTTGCGTACTTGACTTTCATGCCCTTTAAGCTTTTCTCCACGATAGGAAACTGTGACCTTTGCACCAAATTCATGGGCTTCAATCGCGTAATCCACCGCACTATTCCCGCCTCCAGAAACCAATAATTCTTTTCCTTTGATAAGATTTGGATCTGGAAAATGATAAAAGATTTTGTCCTGGACAGCTTTTGTTAGTGGAACTGTTAATTTCTTAGGCGTATAGATTCCTCCGCCAATCGCCAGTAAAATGGTTTTTGCTTTCAGGGGAGTAGCTTGATTGCTATGTAAAAGAAAAGTATCCTCAACTTTTTCGATTTTGTTTATTTTTGTATTTAAGTAGATATCGGGTTGGAAAGTTTTGGCTTGCTCGATTAAATGTTTTTGAATTTGCTTGCCTTTACTTGGAGGGAGTGCGCCCACATCCCAAACCATTTTTTCAGGGTAGAAGCTTAACTTGCCACCTAGATGGTCTAAAGCTTCAACTAAGGCAATTTTTATATCACGCAAACCAGCATAAAAACTAGCGTAGAGACCAGCTGGACCACCACCGATAATTACACAATCATAGGTAGGTTGCATTCTATCTCTTCCTTTCGCATAAGGTAGGTTTATATTGTTTATTTGTGAATATTTTTGCAATTGATAATCATTCTCATTTGGTTGAGATTATTATAAAAAAATCTAATTTATTTGTAAACCAGTTGCCAACAAATAAGAATCGTTCTAAATTAAAGAAGAGGTCGTGAAGCAGCCTGGAAAGCCTAGAAGAAATTCGTGTGCTTACCTCACGCTGAGAAAATCGGATGAAAGGAGATTTTCACAAGCGGGAGGGCGAATTTCACAATGTCTAGCTGCTGAATACAGATTAAATCAAAGATGTGAACCGGGTCGATCAGCTCCAAGCAGCAAAAAATATATGATAGAAAAAAAGGAAGTGGTATGTGATGAAAACTTTATTTGTTGGCGATTTACATTTACAACAGGCGCTGATTTTGCCTAAGGTGGCAAAAGTGGTGGCGCAAGAAAAGCCTGAACGCGTGATTTTTACTGGTGATTATGTTGACGCTTATGGCCAAAAGAACAATTCAACATTATTTTTATCAGCTTTGGACTTATTAAAAGAATTTAAGGAAGAACATCTACAAAAGGGAATTGAAGTTGTTAATTTAGTGGGCAATCACGATGCGCCTTATATGATTGATCGACGCAACCACTATACTTCAGAAGATCCTGAATTAATCTTAGCAGTCAAAAAACGACTTTATGATTTAGGGTTGCAGGTTGCTTTTCAGTTAGATGATTATCTTGTGAGTCATGCAGGCTTCAATCAAGATTTTGAGGTAGAGGATTGGAACTTTGAGACGATGACAGAGGAAGAACATAAATCGAAATTATTCGAATATCAGACGCATGTAGGGTATATCCGGCGTGGACGCTTTCCATATGGTTCGCCAATTTGGTCTGATTTTATGGAAACAACCTTGCATACCAACCCTAAATATCCTAAGCAAGTAGTCGGTCATACACCGCAAAAAGCCATTCAATTAGGAAATATTATTGGAATTGATACTTTTTCGAATAATTATATTTCCGAACAAGGTTGGCAATTGATTGGTAATGGTGATTTATTGTGCTATGAGGAAGGTCAGTTTAAAGTGATTCCGACTGATTGGCCAAGTAAAGCAACGATAAAAGGACTAGAAAAGCTATTTTGGCCGGGAGAGTGAGCCTAGATGATTCTAACTCAAGAAATATTAGAGATATTAAAGCAATACACGAGCGCAATTACTAGTATGGATACAAAAAAAGAACTTCAAGAAAAAACGCTCAACCGTAAGGAAATCACAGAATATTTAAGAGCTAAGTATGGCGAAGAGATTACCTATAGACGAGTCATTCGCTCCTTAAATCATTTATTAGAAAGTGAAGCTCTTTTACCTAGCTCGCAACAAATTATTGGAATCATCGGAGCAAAAAAGCGACAAAGATATTATTATAAAAATAGTATCAGTGATGTGGAGTTAAAGTATCTCATCGATTGTGTGATGCATTCCAAAATATTCCGTAAAGAACAAGCCAGTAGTTTGGCCAAAAGACTCCAATCCCTTTCAAATCGGAATGTAGTCAAATTAACCCCTTATGTGAATGATAGTTTTGGTGAACAACGCTTTTTCTTGACGCATGATGTGCTGGAAAATGTGATGAAAATTCAAGAGGCAATCGATAAAAGACAGTATATTGCGTATGACTGGCATGTCTATGAGTCCGATGGTAAGCAGATTGTTTTGCGGGAGATGGGACGCCAAATATTTAAACCATATTTCTTATTATTAAATGATCATCGCTACTTTGCGTTTGGTCGTCATAAAGATATGAATGAAATCTATACGCATAGTGTGGATTTGATGGACAATATAGAATTAATTTCCCCTAGAGACGTTCAGGATAAGGGAAAAGACCCGGTAGCTCGAATCAATCGTGGAAAATATATCTTAAATCATCCGTACATGATGGCAGGAGAAGTCAAACGTTATCGCTTAAAAGTGCAAAGAGAATATTTTTCCAGATTAGTTGACAGCTTCTCTCATGAAATTGAAATCATTCCAGGAACTTTAACCGATACAGAAGTGGAAGTGTATATCAAATCTTCAAAGTTGGGTCTACGTTATTGGTTGTTGCAACATTATCAAGTGGCAGAGTTGATTGAGTGTAAAGATCAGGAGTTATTAGACGATTTATCTAAAGCTGTCGAAAAATTATATAAAAGATATCATTTAAAAGCCTAAAATCGAAAATTTTTTTCGATTTTAGGCTTTTAATGACCGTTTTGGGCATTAAAAATTAGTACAATATAACTATCAAAGCGCTTTGAAATAATTAATTGGAGAAATGGCATGGCAAAAGATACAACCAGACCAAAAGCGATTGATTTAATTGTTTCAAATGAGATAAAAAAATATTTAAAAAATAATTCTTCTATAGGCAAACCTGCAAAAAAGAAAGCGATTTACGAAGGGGTTTCTCGGAGTAATAGCCAAATTAGTCAAAAAATGGTTCGGGTAACATTGGATAATCTTTTGCAATATGAAGATTATGTAAGTCGAAATAATAAATATTTACGCACGATTCATTCTACAAAAGGCGATAATTTAGAAGAAATAAGAACAGATCTTTACTATCAGCCGACTATTTTAGATGAAGAGCTACAGATTTTAATTGATTTACTAGCTGCATCCCCATTATTTACAAAGAAGCAAAAAGATGATTTGATTTTGAAATTAAAATTAGCATTGAACGATGAACTAGTAGAGATTAAACCTCATTCTGTGCAAACGTTATTTACTGAAAGTGCAGTTGAAACAAGTTTAATTAAAAATCTAGCACAAATCCGTTTGGCGATGGAAAATAAAAGAGCCATAGATTTCACATTTTGTGGGTATGAATTTTATGGGAAAGAAAAGCGATTAATCCTGAAGAACCAACGAGAAATCACTCAAGCGCAACCCCAAGCAGTCTATTTAAAAGATGGAGATTATTATGTGGAAGTCAAATTTCCGGATTCGAATAAAAAATATAATTACCGTGTCGAATTGATGAAAAATATTCAGATAACTAAAAGTGCCTATACAATCGATCATTCGAATTTTGACAATCTTAAAGCCAATCGTAGTGACTATTATCCATTAATGATGGGCGGAGAAGTGGAAAATTATATTTTGCGTATTAAAAAGGAAGATTTGACCCGTTTAATTCGTCTGTTTAATAGTGAAGTTAGTTTATATACCAAGGAAAAAGAGTATTATGATGTAGAAATACACGCCACCAAAGAAGGGATGATTCGCTGTCTACTATTAAATCCAGATATTGTACAAGCATTTGTGATTCCTGAAAAAGGACGAAAACAAATGAAAAATAAAATTCAAAAATTAATGAATGATTTGAAAGTAGAGATAAATAAAGCAAAAAAAAAGTTTTTTTGATAACGAAAACAATCTCTTTATTGAACCGAAATGACGTATAGGGGCATTTTGGTTTGGTATAAATAAGTGTGTAAGGTGATTACATAAATGATACATAAAGAAGGCGTTAGTATGAAAGGTGTAGCTTAATTGTAAGAACAGACGAATGCAGTTGTCGAAGTCGTACCATGAAAAGTTGGTGAAGTAAAGAGAATTCATAAGCAATGTTGCGAGGATTAAGATTGTTTGGATAAAATTCTTTATTTGGAGATGATAGTTATGCTAAAAGTAGAAGATTTCCTAGATACAAGACTATATAAAGAGTATAAAGATACTTATGTAGTGGATAAAATGCTAAAAAATTATTTTAAAGGTCAGGTTCCTGATGGCATAAAAGTCCCTACTAGAGTTCAGTCTGTACCTTTAAAATCATACGAGGATGTTTATAAATGGGATATAAATAATTTTCAAGAAATTCTTGCATTAAAATCATTGCCTGGTGTAACCGAAGAGGATTTATGGGCGATTGCTTATGACGTATACATTGATCCGGATGGCTATGATATAAGAGAACGAAGTGGTGTAGCCTGTTCAGCAGATGCCTTACTTTCCTTCAAGAGAATCTATACAATGTACGGCTATACAGAAAATATGATAGCCGAGTATGAAAAATACCGTAAATATCCAATTTTTCATTTCCCAAAAGAGAAAAACGGTATTAATATGTCGCGCGCTGCTGTTTTTGGTGACCGCATCGATTCCACTTTATTAGATTTGAAAGTTTATTATGAAAATGGCAAAAATGCTGAAAAATGTCGCTTGCAAAATGCGTTTAATTTAGAAAAAACTTCTTCCTTTTTAAATTCCTTTGCCGATTTTTCCGAATTGGTTGATTGGTTAGGTGTTAGAGGTAGTTTTGTCAATGAAAATAACGAAGTATTTGATTTGGAAAAAGGTGATAATAGTATTTTAACAGTTTATCATTCAGAGATAGATTGGCAGTGGTCAGACAGCTATTTTGAGCATGTAAAATCAGCGATAAATCGTTTTGAACAATTAAGCAAGCTTAGTTAGCCTGTTTAATTGTTAGTGCTGAATTGATTTGAAAGATAAAAGCAAGATGTGCAAGATGTGCAACTTGTCATTTTGCTTTTATCTAATTTGAGTGAAAGATTAGGAGTAGAGATGAAAAAAAGATATGTAGTGCCAATTATTTTAGGAGTAACTTTATTAGTTGGGGGTGGAGCGTATCAATATTATGAACATACTCAATACGAATCCTCTGTAACAAAACAAATCGCTATCATTCAAAAGGTGTATAAACAAGCTAGTAATGAAAAAGATGATACTAAGAAGTTAGAAGATTTAAAGAAAATGAAAAGTGAACTAGCTAACTATCAAAAAGGCAAAGAAAAAGATGAACGTGTCATCAAGGAATACAATAGTTCTATCAATCAGTTAGCAACCTACTTTAAAGATAAAAATGATAAGGTATTAAAGGAAAATACCTATGACAGTAGTAAAGAAACGAATAAAGATTTTTTACAAAGTAAAGTGAATAACTTGAACACTTTATTAAAGACTGTTGAAGGGCAAAAAGGAATCGTATATAGCACCGAAACAGAAAAAGTGACTTCTAATGAAGAAAAAAACGATACAAAAGCTGATGTAAATAAAGATAAAACTTCTAATTCTAAAAAAGAAACACAGAAAGCTACTACCGAATATGATGACTACGTGGTAAAAATCAAAGAAATTATTGCTGGCTATAACAATAAGTTAGAACAAATTAAAGCTGAGGAGCAACGTAAGGCAGAAGAAGCACGTAAAGCTGAAGAGGAAGCTGCACGTAAGGTAGAGGAAGAACGCCAAAGACAAATTGCTGAGCAAAAAGCAAAATCAAATAAAATGAATTTTGAAGAAATTCGAGCGTTTAATTTTCAAAGTATCCAAAGCGAATGGCAACCAGTGGCGATAGCAATCAATTATCATAATGGAGAAGGTTATGTGTGGGAAACAAATGTTAGAGAAAGTAATCTAAATGTTACTACCACGCAAATTTCTGGTAAGATGGCTGGTTCATTTTTTAATCTAGATGCTAATGGCTTATCTACTGAGAATAGTACCAATTTACCTATTCGTTTGAATGTTACAGAGGGGATTTTAGATATTGCTAGCGAGGATGGTGGAATGGCTTGGAATATACTCTTCTATCCTAAAGAAGTAGAAATTGAAAAACTTAGACCAGATGATTCGTTACCAGAATCAATTCATACAAATACTGAACATATTACTGTGCGAGCCTCTGGAATGGGTGGTCCTACAGTTGTATATGAGCGTATGTCATAACATTTCATGGAAAGGAAGTTGTAAAAATCATGGAAAAAGTAAGTATGATTAATATAGGCGAACAACTGAAAGTATGTGAAATTAAAGACAGCTTCGAGGAAAAATGTCGTATTGTTGAAGGCGATTATCTTGAGTGTGTGATGCTTGACGACACCCTTGAAAAGCATGGTGTATATTAATGAGTCTGGTAAATTAGATAGATTACCAATCAATCATTTAGCTACGCGTATTTATCGTTCCTACTTAAAGACAGATGACTTTATAATTGGTAATGCGGTAATCTGTGCTTGTGATAGTAAGGATGAAGCTTATGATTTGACAGAAGAGCAAATCAATGAAATTTTAGAATTATTAGCATAAGGATATTTGAAAAATAGTCTAGAGGTATCAATTAGGCTATTTTTTACTATAATGGTGTTAAGAATGGAGTAATATGATGCAACAAACGTTTAAACATTATCTTACTTTAAATGAGAGTATGGATTTTGAAATGATGACAAGTATTCATCAAGAAATTTTGACACAAGCGGACATACAAGATGGGGATTTTCAATGGCTGTGGCAAGATTGTGTTCATTATGCGATTGAATATAGTCGAATTCGCTCGCAATGGCATTTCGTGTCAATGGAGGAAAAGCAAAGTCAAGATGCTTCAAGAACGAGTTTGCATAATAATTTGATTGGCTGTTTTTTAAGTTTGGAGCGTTTATTTGAGCAATCAGGTTGGCAATCTGAGCGTTGGACGGAGCAATTATTTTTACAACAAAAAATTGAAAAAAGAACAAAAGAAGATGTTCAATCTCATCGGAAACGTATTGGCGATTTTGCAAATTATCTGGCTTTTGTTTATGCGTTGAATAGTAGATAAAAAACAAAAAACAGTGACAAAACACCTAAAAATGACCAAATCAGTCATTTTGCTAATGTAAGATGAGTCTTGTAAGTGAGAGATAACTGCTTGACTTACAGGAATCTTACAAAGGGACTGATGTTTGATGAAAGGCACTGTAGAAAAAGGCGTAAAAGAAGAAGTAGCGATGACTTGGGTATGTATGAGCGCAATTGCTAATATGAACCATATCCAACTCAATTATCGTGAATATGAATTGGATAGAGTAGAAGCTTATCGTGACATTTATGATGAACAACGCTTTCACTCCGCTTTAATTACCCTTTCTCCTTATTCTGCGACTCATGAAGCAAAGAAAAATATGAAACTTGGCAAAATGTATCACTATTTGAGAATGTTTAGTTCTGGAAATACTCAAGTACAACATGAACAATTACAAGAAAACCAAGTCGTATTTCCAACTGTGATACAACAAAAAGCGAATGAATCAGATTTGATTTACTACGATTACTTTGTTCGTGTATTTGAATTAGCAATGAAAAATGAAGTGAAATATTTGGTGTTAGATATTTCAAAATACAAAATCGCAAACGTACAAGCCTTTGCTAAAGAAGTTTTCCAAGTGGTCAAAGCCTTTAAAAATGATTTTGAAAGTATTACTTTTGCTTTGGATGAAACCGTTCAAAATACACAAAGATACTTAGCCTTAAAATCAGAATTAGATCTTTTTGTTTTTAAAGATTAACTCAATCTAGTCCTCTCCCTTGCGAAGATGGCAAGGGAGAGGCGATGCAAATCAAAGCTTAGGAGGAAAAGATATGAGTACCAATCTATTGTCTGTCCAAAAAAGTGTGAAGCGATATTTGAAAGGACGTCAATTACCGTTTGAAATGGTTGTGAGTGAAAGTGGCGCTTGTTTAGTTGTGAGTTTACTTGATTGTGAAAGTTGCCCTGGAAAATTGCTTGGAGTTGATTTTTATTTTCACAATAATTGTATGGAGGTTAAAGTACACTATGCCGCTACTGCCAGTAAATGGATAAAAGAACGAAAAAATCATTTGGCCAGTCTTTATCGCTTATTAAACTATATCAATGCAATGGTCTGGATGCCAACAAATGATGGAAAACAAGGAGAAATCTATCCATATAGTTACTTTTATACGCCACGTTTTACCATTACAGAAGATGGCAGCTATGATTTGTGTTGTACTTCGCTTGTTGACTATGATGTATTCAATATGGCTCCACTAGCAACTCTTGCTTATTTTACCGCTGTTGTTCCGGCGTATTTTGATGAATTGTCGTTACCAATTTTCTCGTTATTGCTAGAAAAAGTAACAGTAGAACAAGCAATACAAATGATTCGTGATAAAAATTTATAATTTGTGAGGTGCGGTATGGATAATTTGTTGTCTTATGTGATGCAAGGAAAATATCAAGGAGATACCCTTCACTTGATACCAGGGGATAAACACCCCCAATCGTTTGGCAATCCTTTATTTAAAGGCGCACAATTAAAAGGACCTGTATTTATTTTGAATCAAGGGCAAGTGGATTCACGCTTCTTAAAACTAGACACAATCTCTAAACGTCATGGGGATAATTTTTATTTACAAGCCGAATATGATGTGAGTTATTCTTCCGTGGTGGAGTCGATTGTGTCTTGTTTTGTTGAAAGTATGGTAGCCGATGCGGATTTTCCTTGTCTGACTTATCGTTTTGAAAAAGTCATTCCTAAAGTCAATGCCCAACCCATCACTGGCACTTCTGCCCCCAATTATGTTCGTGCTGGCTGTTTAGAAAGTGTGCTGACCGACCGTAGTACCCTGGCTTTTGAGAAATATTTGGTCGAATATGATGAATTTGAGCAAGCAATTAAAAATAAAAGTGACAATCAAGCCATCTTGTCAAGTATGATTGCATTTTTCACACGGTTCGGTTTAACAGTGCAAGCAGCTAAAGCGTTTATTGTGAAGCAAGCAGCCTTTGATTTGTTGCTAGGAAATGAAGATCGTAAAGGCAATAGTACGAATTTTGTCTTCTTAGTTGGTTTTGAAAGTGTGCAACCCTACAATATGGATTTTGGGCGCTGCTTGCGGATTCCTGATTGGAAAGAGCAAATGGAACAAGCCATGCAACGATTCCAAGGGACTGCTGAGTGGCAAGAAATCATTTTAGATTTTACAGATCAAATCAAACAATCTCATCAACTCGGCATTTTAGGTAACGATTCTTATGCGAAAAATATTGATTTTCTGTTTGAGCAAGGATTTCAACCTTTTCAAATTGACTTTGGATTGTTACAAGAAAAATTAAAGCATTGTGTGGCACGTATTCAAACTTTAGAACCAAAACTAGCCACTTTTGCCCAAGCCAAGGCAGATTTATTATTAGCATTGTTAGCTGATACAGATGCGAAACGTTTGTGGGAGGAAGTGCGATGAAAATTATCTTTAAAGTAAGCCAACAAGCAATATTAAGTTTGCAACTAGAGAGTGGGCAGGCAGAATTTTCTAAAGTCATCATCTCGAATCGTCCTTTGGTAGCGGCTTGTTATCCAGCGATACTAGACGGTAATCATCAAGTAGTGGCTTTGGTGGAGCTGTTAAAACTATATACGGGATTATCCGGTAATTTATCGATTTATGACTTGGCAACGACTTTTGAGCATTGTATTCCTTATGTGGAGTTACAGCCAAATTTAATGATTGAATTTCAAGACAATTAAGTGAAAATTCATTTATTTATCGTTTAAATCAGCAAATCAGCTAGGTAAGCGTAATTGAGCCTACCTAGCTGATTGTTGTTTTATTTAGTAACGCGATGATAAACTTCACCATGTAACGCTGCATAATCTAGATTGATGCTTGATTGCGTGAAGAAGGAGGTGATGGCTTCTTCTTTTACCTTTTGATTGTTATAAGTAAGGTTAAACTTCTGTCAGCACTTTCAAAATTACTGAAAGAAAATGATATAATAAGTGTTGAGGTGAGCGTGATGGGAAAAATTTATGCATTAAGTGATATTCATGGTTGTTTATCACCGTTAAAGGAAGCATTGACATTGATAACTCTAAAGCCAGAAGATAGGGTGATTTTTTTAGGGGATTATGTGGATCGTGGACGGCATTCTTGTCAGGTGCTGCAAACAATTATGGACTTTGAAACGCGTCATCCTGGCCAAGTAACCGTGCTATTAGGCAATCATGATGAATGGTTTTGTGATTGGCTATTTGAACCAGAAAATGCCTATATCGGATATGCGATGAATATGGGAATTGAGACGATTGAAAGCTTTTTTACTGAGCATAACTTTCAAGCTATCTTAAATAGTCAAGGCGATGCACCAAATATCCATGTACGTTTACAAGCAATTGAAGAAAAATTACGGGAAAATCTTTTAAACGCTCCTGAGCATCAAAAATTATTGACTTGGTTGAAACGTAAATATCAGTTTCCGCGTTATGTTGAAACGCCTACGCAAATTTTTGTTCATGCGGGCGTGGATGAAGAAGCCGGGGAATACTGGAAATCAGCAACGGCTCCAGAAATTTTTACTTGCAAGTATCCATTTACGACGGGAAAATTTTACAAGACGATTATTTGTGGTCATTTTCATTCATCATTCGTTGCAGGCGATGAGGGGTATCTGGGGAGAGTATATTTTGATCAAGCCAGTCATTATTTTATCGATGGTTATGTGAATAAGAGTGGCAAAGTGCCCGTTTTAGTCTATGACACGCAGCGTAATCAGTATACCTCTTTTGAAAAAATAGTTGATACTTGGCATGAATATCGACTAAATGAGCGAGCGAATTAGGAAAGGGAAGAGAGCCTATGAATCAGTTTGAAGCAACCAACAAACGTATTGAAATTTTTGAAGACACTTACCATTTTTATCAACAAAATCCCGTTTTACGTCAAGCTGTCCAAGAAAGTCTTGCCAAACAATTTTTTGTACCAGCCAATCAAGTGCTAGCCAATGATCAGCAGCCACGGTATAGCCAAGATGCGTTAATCGTACTATCGGATAAACGGACTTTCCAAGCGGCGATGCAATATTCTGATAAGAAAGTGGCCGTACTAAATTTTGCTTCAGCGACGAATCCAGGCGGCGGTGTTGTCGGTGGCAGTAATGCGCAAGAGGAATGTCTATGTCGGACGAGTACACTTTATGCGAATTTGACCGACCGAGAGATGATGAGAGCGTTTTATCAGCCCCATCGTCAACAATTACGAAGCGGACAGATGGATTTTGCCTATAATGATGACTTGATTTATACACCTGATGTTGTGATTTTTAAGTCAGATACAGCTTTTCCGACCACTTTGCCCGAACATTACTGGCAAAAAGTGGATGTCATTACGTGTGCAGCACCGAATCTGAATCATGGCAGTCAGATGATTTTACCAGATGAATTGGCGCAAATTCATGAAAATCGTTGTCGCAAAATTTTAGCTGTAGCCCAAGCGCAGAATGTAGAAGTCATGATACTAGGTGCTTTTGGATGTGGCGCTTTTGGAAATCCTCCAGAAATTGTTGCAAAAGGGATGATACGTGCGATTCAAGATTTTTCTAAAGCTTTTCAAACGATTGAATTTGCGATTTATTGTCCACCGTATGACCAAAGAAATCAAATCGCTTTTCAAAAGGTTTTGAGTCAGATGTAAGCTAAATGTGGAGGGATAGGAATGAAATATTTTATTGCGGATTTACATTTTTGCCATGAATCAATTATTGAAATGAGCCATAGACCTTTTGCAAATTTAACCGAGATGCATGAAACGATGATTAGACGTTGGAATCGTGTCGTGCGGCCAAAAGATGAGGTTTTTATTGTTGGTGATTTTTTATATAAAGGAAGTGCGCAAGAAGCCAATGAATTATTGCGGCGCTTGAGAGGTAGAAAGTATCTGATTCGCGGTAATCATGAGAAATATTTAAATCAGCCAGAATTCGACACCGCACTTTTTGAATGGGTGAAGGACTACCATACTTTCAAAGAAAATAAGCAACAATACGTCCTGTTTCATTACCCGATTTTAGAGTGGGAAGGTTATTTTCATGACAGTATCTTAATTTACGGTCATGTGCATAACAATCATTCAGCGTACTTTGCTAAAACGCTAGGTCCGAATGCTGTAAATGTAGGAGCGGATATGTTGGATTTTACACCGATTAGTCAGACACAAATTTTGGAATTGGTAGCTAAACGCAAACAAGAACAATAAGAAAAGCCAGCTAGTTGTATGTGTTTTACACCTAGCTGGTTGTTTTGCTTTTTGCTTCGCGGATATTTTTTTCGCGTTTGATTGCTTCAAATTGTCCCTTTGTCAGTGGAGGAAATTGCTCCATATTACATTTCAATGCATCTAATTCACGGAAATCCATGGCACATCTCCTGCGTTTTTTGTTTATTTGTATTCTATCATGAGTAGAGTTTGATGAGAAACAAAAACTAGCCACTTTTTCTTTGTAGCTAGTTTATTGATTGATTATTCCATTAAGTCAACGAGTAAGTCGCCAAATTCTTGAGTGGAAAGTAGCGTGGCCTCTTTCATCGCTTGGGCAAAATCACTGGTGACTGTTTTATTGCGAATGGCATGTTCAATCGCACAAATAATCCGATGACTCGCTGCCTGCCAACCGACATAATCAAGCATCATGCAAGCGGATAAGAGTAGCGAACATGGATTGGCTTTTCCTTGACCGGCGATATCGGGTGCCGTGCCATGAGTCGCTTCAAAAATCGCGTGTCCAGTGTGATAATTGATATTTCCACCTGGTGCAATACCGATGCCACCGACTTGAGCAGCTAGGGCGTCAGAAATATAATCGCCATTTAAGTTACAAGTAGCAATGACATCATATTTTTCTGGATAAAGTAAGATTTGTTGTAAGAAATTATCTGCAATCACATCTTTAATGATCAATTTGCCAGCTTTTTTGGCATCGTTAAGGGCTTTTTGAGCGGCTTCTTTGCCTTCTTTTTTTGCAATTTTGTCAAATGTCTGCATGGTAAAGCATACATCGGTATATTTTTCCTCTGCTAAATCATAGCCCCACTTTTTGAAATGTCCCTCGGTAAACTTCATGATATTACCTTTATGCACTAAGGTGACAGATTTTCGCTTATTCGCTAATGCATAGTCAATCGCAGCAGCAATTAGACGTTGGCTTCCTTCTTTGGATACGGGTTTGATTCCAATCGATGAAGTTTGTGGGAAACGAATTTTTTGGACACCAAATTGTGCTTTTAACACTTCGATTAATTGTGTCGTTTCTGCTTGACCAGCGAGAAACTCGATGCCTGCATAGACATCTTCAGTATTTTCGCGGAAGATGACCATATCTGTTTTTTCGGGATGTTTTAAAGGACTAGGCACACCGGAAAAATAGCGAACAGGACGCACACAAGCAAATAAATCAAGCGTTTGGCGCAAGGTCACGTTTAATGAGCGAAATCCTTCTCCAATAGGTGTCATTAAGGGTCCTTTTAAAGCGAGTTTAGCTTCTTGAATCGTTGCTAAAGTTTCATCAGGAAGATAGGTGCCAAATTTTTCAAAAGCCGTTTGTCCAGCATAAATTTCTTGCCACTGAATGGTTTTTTGTCCGTGATAGGCTTTATAAATGGCAGTATCAATGACTTTTTTGGAAGCTTGCCAAATTTCTGGACCGATGCCATCTCCTTGAATAAAAGGGACAGTTAATTGATTGGGTACTTGTAGTTGTCCGTCTTTGATTGATAAATAACTCATCTTCTGACCTCTTTTCTTATTTCGTTGCTTGTTTTCTAATAATCATTGGTAAGATACCGCCGTTTTGGTAGTAACGCAAATCAGCTGGAGAATCAAAACGCAATTTTGTGGTAAAGGTAATGGTTTTTCCGTCTTTGTTTTGGGCAGTCACAGTGATAGCTTGATTGATTTGTGGCTTTTCAGGGAAATCAATACAAAAGACTTCTTCACCAGTTAAGCCAAGACTTTGAGCGGTTTCTTGATTGGTGTATTCAAGTGGGATTAAGCCCATCATGACAAGGTTCGAGCGGTGAATTCGTTCAAAACTTTCAGCAATGACCGCTTTCACGCCAAGTAATTGCGTTCCTTTGGCAGCCCAGTCACGTGAAGAACCCATGCCGTAATCTTTCCCTGCTAAGATAATCGTCCCAATGTTTTGCTTTTGGTAGTTCATTGCCGCATCATACATACTCATCACTTCATCAGTAGGTAAGAAACGTGTGAAACCACCACTAATTTCTGGTACAAGTTGGTTTTGTAAGCGAATATTAGCCAAAGTTCCGCGCATCATCACTTCATGGTGACCACGTCTTGAACCAAAGGAGTTAAAATCGCGGTATGGCACATTTCGGCTACTTAAATATTTTCCAGCTGTCGAATCTAACCCGATGCTACCGGCTGGAGAAATATGGTCGGTTGTGACAGAATCGCCTAATTTGGCTAACACTCTGAGATTATCTAAAGCAGTATGGCTAGGTAATTCAGCACTTAAATCTTCAAAGAATGGTGGATTGGCGATGTAGGTCGAATTTTCATCCCAGGCATAACAATCACTGCTTGTCGTTTGGATTTCATTCCATCGTTCATTGGCGTCAAATAAATGTGCATAGGCCGCTTTAAATGCTTCTTTTGAGACGTATTTTTGAATATAGCTGTCGACTTCTTCGCTACTTGGCCAAATGTCTTTTAAGTAGACTGGCTTGCCTTCTTTATCCGTACCTAGGCTTTCTTTGGTTAAATCCTTGCGCACCGTTCCACAAATAGCATAAGCGACAACTAATGGTGGAGAAGCGAGATAGTTGGCTTTGATTAATGGATGAATCCGCCCTTCAAAGTTGCGGTTGCCAGAAAGTACGGCACTTGCTAGGAGTTGACTGTCGGTCACTGCTTGGGTAACTTCTTCATCTAATGGACCAGAATTTCCGATACAAGTGGTGCAACCATAGCCTACGAGATAAAATCCTAATTGTTCAAAATAAGGAAGTAAACCACTTGCCTTTAGATAGCTTGTGACTACTTTAGAGCCAGGTGCGAGAGAAGTTTTGACATATTTAGGGACAGTTAATCCTTTTTCAACGGCTTTTTTAGCTAAGAGTCCAGCAGTCATTAAAACGGATGGATTACTTGTGTTGGTACAGCTAGTAATCGCCGCAAGTAATAAATCACCAGTCTTTAAGGTATCCGTTGTGCCATCTTGCCAATGAATCGTGGTTTGTTTGGTTAATTCTTCTTCAGGTAAACCAAAGCCTTTAGGACCACTTGGCGCAGTGACAGATTGAGTGAAATTTTGGGCGACTTGGGATAGGCTGATACGATCTTGTGGACGTTTTGGCCCAGCAAGAGAAGGTTCGATTTGACTTAAATCAATTTCGATAACCTTGGTATAAGTCGCTTCTTGCTCTTCGTCATAGAATAGTTGGTTGGCTTTGGCATAGGCTTCTACTTTGGCAATCAATTCAGGCGTTCTACCGGTTAAAGCTAAATAGTCTAAAGTTTCTTGATCGATTGGACAATAGCCGCAAGTTGCCCCGTATTCAGGTGCCATATTTGCTAAAGTGGCACGGTCAGCGAGGCTTAATTGATGGTAGCTTGGACCGAAATATTCGACAAATTTTCCAACGACTTTTTCATTACGCAAAGTTTCAGTGACAAAAAGGGCTAGGTCCGTGGCGGTTGTGCCCGTCGCGAGTTGACCGGTAAAACGAACGCCAATGACTTCAGGCGTAGGGAAATAAGAAGCTTCTCCTAATATAGCGGCCTCAGCTTCAATCCCGCCGACACCCCAGCCGAGCACACCTAAACCATTAATCATCGTGGTATGTGAGTCGGTTCCTTGAAGGGTATCTGGGAATAGCAGACCTTCTTTTTCGATGACAACAGGGGATAGTGATTCAATATTGACCTGATGAATAATCCCAGTTTCAGGAGGGACAACATCAAAGTTTTCAAAAGATCCTTGCGCCCATTTTAAAAATTGATAACGTTCCATATTGCGTTCGAATTCGCGCTCAGTATTTAAGGTGATGGCTTGCGGATTACCAAAAGCATCGACTTGAACAGAGTGGTCGACAACTAAGGTAACAGGGATTTCGGGGTTGATTTCTTTAGCTGAACCTCCTAATTTGACCATCGCATCACGCATTGCTGCAAGGTCGACAACTGCAGGTACGCCGGTAAAATCTTGCAAAACGACTCGCTCTACTTTAAAAGGAATCACCCCTGTAGGATTTTTCGCATCATAGTGAATCAAATATTTTAACGCTTCTTCGGTGATTTCTTCATTTTGATGGCGTGCGACACTTTCTAATAAGATACGTATAGCATATGGAAGTTTGCGGATATTTTCGTGATAATGTTCGGCAATTTTAACTAAGTCAATATAATGGAAAGGTTGTTGATTTACGATTAATTGGCTTTTAAAGGTCATAGCATTCGTCCTTTCTGTGATAAAAATACGTTATAACTAGTATAATTATACGATTTTCAGAAAACTTTGTAAACTTTTTTATTAAAATTATTTCATTTTCTCATTATCGTGTTATAATGATATTCAAATGGAATTACCCGAATATTACGAAGGAAGAAGGGATTTAGTGATGACGAATGCCAAAAATAAAGAAGATTATGTGACGAAGCTATCATTGTTATGTCAGGAAAATGATAAGATAGAAATGCAACTTTATACGAAATATCAAGTAAAAAGAGGTTTGCGTGACGAAAATGGGAAAGGTGTCTTAGCAGGCTTAACAACGATTTCTACAATTTATCCGGATAAGAAAGTCAACGGAGAAGTGGTTTCTGAACGCGGTGAGTTGCGTTATCGAGGAATAGATATCAATGAACTGGTAGAAGGTTTTGTTTCACAGAATCGGTATGGATTTGAAGAAGTTGCATATTTATTACTTTTTGGTAACCTTCCAAGCGCATCGGAGTTGAAGCAGTTTAAAGCAGAATTGAATGCTCGGCGAACTTTGCCTACAAATTTTGTACGAGATGTCATCATGAAGGCTCCCTCTGCCAATATTATGAATTCCTTGGCGCGTAGTATTTTAACTTTGGCTAGCTATGATCAAAAGGCGGATGATATCTCAATTGAAAATGTCTTAGATCAATCCTTGATGTTGATTAGTGTTTTTCCGATGATTGCGATTTATGCTTATCATGCGTATAATCACTACGACCAAGGGGAAAGTATGTATATTCATAATCCAAAAGGTGATTTGAGTACAGCGGAAGTCATTTTGAAAATGTTACGTCCTGATCAAAAATATACCAAGCAAGAAGCGCAGACTTTAGATATGGCTTTAGTCTTGCATATGGAACATGGAGGCGGGAATAATTCTACTTTTACAACGCGGGTAGTTACCTCGAGTGGGACTGATACGTATTCAACGATTGCGGCGGCTTTAGGTTCATTAAAGGGACCAAAACATGGGGGTGCCAATATCAAGGTAACGCAGATGATGGCGGATATGAAAGAGCATTTACCCAAAGATTATACCGAAGAAGATGTTCGTAACTATTTAACAGCCGTCTTGAATAAACAAGCTTTTGATCATAAGGGGTTGATTTATGGGATGGGGCATGCGATTTATTCAAATAATGATCCTCGGGCATCCATCTTTAAACGCTATGTATCAAAGTTAGCCGAAGAAAAAGGGAGTGCAGCATCAAAGGAATTTGAGCTCTATTCCATGGTGGAACGGATTGCACCAGAAGTGATTGCCCAAAAACGTAAAATTTATAAAGGGGTCAGTGCGAATATCGACTTCTTTAGTGGCTTTGTATACGATATGCTTGGCTTACCACAGGAACTCTATACGCCGATTTTTGCAATTGCGCGGATTGTCGGTTGGTCAGCGCATCGAATTGAAGAATTAGTCAATACACAAAAGATTATCCGTCCTGCTTATATGGAAGTAACCGAAGATATCGAATATGTAGATTTAAACGAAAGATAAGGAAATAGACAAATGAATCTTTAGGTGAGATTTGTTTGTCTATTCCTATTTTTTAAAACAAAAAAGCCATCCAGTAAAAACTGAATGACTTTTTGTACTCTTGATAGAAAATCTTAAAGTTTTTTGTTGTAGAATTCGACAACTAGTGATTCGTCGATTTCTGGGTTTAATTCGTCACGTTCTGGTAAACGAGTTAATGAACCAGCTAATTTTTCTTCGTCAAAGCTTACGAATGCTGGACGTCCAACAGTAGCTTCAACAGCATCTTTAATTACTGATACGTTTTGAGATTTTTCACGAACGCTGATAACTTGACCAACTTCAACATGGTATGAAGGGATATCAACGCGTTTGCCATCTACTAAGATGTGACCGTGGTTAACTAATTGACGTGCTTGACGACGAGTAGTTGCAAGACCTAAGCGGTAAACAACGTTATCTAAGCGTTGTTCTAGTAAGATCATGAAGTTAACCCCGTGTTTACCTTCGCGGATTTTGCTAGCTTTCACGAATAAGTTACGGAATTGACGTTCATTCATTCCGTACATGTGACGTAATTTTTGTTTTTCAGCCATTTGTTGACCGTATTCAGAACGAGCGCCACGACTTGATGGTCCATGTTGACCTGGTGCGTATGGGCGACGTGCTAATTCTTTACCTGTACCTGATAATGAGATACCTAAACGGCGTGAGATTTTCCATGATGGTCCTGTGTAACGAGACATTTAAAAATTCCTCCAATGTATGAAATATAGTATATCGTTGGAGTAAAATAATCCGTTTGAAAAATTCATAGTTCATGTAGTTTATTCTTCAATCTTCACCTTTGCAGCCGCGGTTACTCAATTGAACTTAACATTAAGCGATAAACTAGGGATGGTCTATTATCTTTCTGCTGCATTATTTTACACAAAGCACATTATAGCCGATTGGACAAGCGCTTGTCAACTGAAATTGCCCGCTTATCGCTTATGAATAAAAAGGAAGACAAAAGTAAAAGGTATCCTATATAAAGTTAGACAAAAAATAGACAGTGAAAATATTTCTGAAAAAATGTGATATTTTTCATTAAATGTCCTTTACAAATGTCCATTGCATTATTAGAATAAGAATGATGTTGATAGAAGGCGTCAGATGAAAATTTAAGGAGTGAAAAGATGAATCCAGTATCCCCATTATTTGAGAAGATTGATTCTTCTATTGAAAAGAAATTAGACCTAATCGAAAGTAGTTATGTACGCTATGCTGTGCGTGCGATGTTAGCTTGTTTATTCTTGACATTAGGGACAGCGATTGCCTTTGCAGTTGCGATGAATGGTGACAAATTGGTACCTGGTTTAGGTAAATTCTTATTTGCCTTCATGTTCAGTTGGTCACTGGTTATGATTTTGTATATGAACGCTGAATTAGGAACTTCAAACATGCTTTATGCCACTGTTGGTGTGTTCCGTAAGAAAATGACCGTTGCTAAAGCTTTGAAATTATTATTTACCTGTGTATTTTTTAACTTAGTCGGTGGTATTATTTTTGCCTTTTTCGTATCTTTAACTGGTCCTTTCCAAAACTTAGCGCCAGATAACTATATGTATGCTGGGATTGCGGCTAAATTAGCAAAACCAACTTTACAAATTTTAGCAGAAGCGATGTTTGCCAATATCGTTGTAAATACTTCGGTTATTGTCAGCTTACGTATGAAAGATGATGCGGGTAAAGTTCCTGCGATTATCTTCATTATCTTTATCTTCGCGTTCTTAGGTTATGAACACGTGATTGCCAACTTCCCTGCTTTTTCATTAGCATTCTTTGCTTCAGGTGGGAATATTCCTGGTATGGACGTGGCACATATCGTTCACAATCTAGTCTTTGCTTTCATCGGTAACTATATCGGTGGTGGCTTGGTGATTGGTTTAATCTATGCTTGGTTAAACAGCTCAAAATCAAAATATGTGGATTAATCATTTTCCCGTTACTTATTTGTAAAGGTAAGTAGCGGGATTTTTTTAGTGCAGTGTATCATAGCTCGATATAAATTGATGTTCATGATAGGGGTGCGTTCAGTTTGTTTCTTCTCAAGTAAGCTTTGATATTTGCCAGAATGCGAAAATTTTAGTAAAGTAGACGCATACATAAAAGTTGGGGGATAGTGTGAAGATGAACCGAAAATTAATTGCATTTGATATCGATGGGACAATATTAGATAAGAATTTACAAGTGTTGCCTAGTACACGGATGGCGATTGAAAGTTTGCGAGCTCAAGGGCATTATGTGACATTGGCGACTGGTCGTTCACGTGTATTGGCCAAACCAGTGATTGATGCACTTGATTTTGAAAACTATATTTTATGTAATGGTGCGGCGGCCTTTAAAGATAATAAGCAAATTCACAAGCAACTGTTACCTATGGATTCGGTAAAAGCATTGAAAGAAGAGGTTGTGCCTTTAGGAATTGATGTGGCATTGGTAGGTTTAGATGAAACAAAGCGGATTACCTCTTTAGATTTGCCTAAAATGACCGATGCGATGGAGTCATTTGGATCAACTTTACCAAACTTAGATCCACAATTTGCCAAAGAAGAAGATGTTTATGCGGGATTGGCTTTTTATTCACGGAAACATGAAGGTCGTTTTGATGAAAAATATCAAGATTTACGTTTTGTTCGTTGGCACCCAAATTGTGTGGATGTCCTAACGCAAGGCATTTCTAAAGCAGCGACGATTTTGCAAGTGGCTGAGGATTTAGACATTCAGCAAGAAGACATCATTTGTTTTGGGGATGGCATGAATGACCGTGAAATGCTATCGATGGCTGGTGTTGGTGTGGCGATGGGAAATGCCAATGCTGAAGTACAAAAACATGCAGATTTAGTTACCCAAGATCATAATTCAGATGGCATTTACCATGCATTAAATAAATTAGGGTTAATCACTGCATAAAAATATTCAAAAAATGGAGGCGTCAGAAGGTGGATGCCTCTTTTTGTATGGGAAATTTTGCTTAATTTTCTTTCCTAGCTTATAATAAAGGAATGAGATTAATTAGAGAAGAGGAAAAATTTTGAGGTTATTATTTATTGGGGATGTTGTGGGATCTTTAGGACGCAATACGGTCAGTGATTACTTGCCAAAATTAAAGAAAAAATATCGTCCACAAGTAACAATTGTGAATGGTGAAAATGCAGCAAGTGGTCGTGGTATCACCGAAAAAATCTATAAGAAATTTTTGCAAGATGGGGCGGATGTGATTACACTAGGGAACCATGCTTGGGATAACCGGGGGATTTTCGAATTTATCGAGGATGCTAAGAGAATGGTGCGACCAGCGAATTTTCCAACAGGTGTGCCGGGTGTTGGTGTGGTCTTTGTGAAGGTGAACCAACAAGAATTAGCGGTAGTGAATCTGCAAGGACGCTCATTTATGGTGGATTTAGATGATCCTTTCCGCAAAATAGAAGAATTATTAGCCCAAATTCAAAAGCGTACTCCTTATATTTTTGTCGATTTTCATGCAGAGACAACGAGCGAAAAACAAGCGATGGGGTGGTTTTTAGATGGTCGAGTATCTGCTGTGGTTGGGACACATACGCATGTGCAAACCAATGATGCCCGGATTTTACCTAAAGGAACCGCTTATTTAACCGATGTTGGCATGACGGGACCTTATGATGGTATTTTAGGGATGAAAAAAGAAGCGGTGATCGAAAAATTCTTAACTAGCTTGCCACAACGTTTTGAAGTGGTGGAAAAAGGACGTTTCATTTTATCTGCTTGTGTCATTGATGTGGATGATAAGACAGGTCAAGCAACCCGAATTTTTCCGATTCAAATCAGTGAAGACCGCCCATTTAGCGAAAATGATTAGATAGGATGAAATGATGACATATCTAGAGGAAGAACAACAAATTCAACAAACCCTTGAACAGATTAAACAATTGCTACAAGAAAATGAAACAATTCGTCATTTTAAACAAATTCAAGCAAAAGTGAATCAACATCAAGGCCTGAAAGATTTAGAAGAAGAAATTAAAAACTTACAAAAACAAGTCGTTCAGTTTGAGCATTATGGCAAAGAAAAGGCTAAACAAGAAGCGCTCAAACGTCTAGACGAGGCAAATGAACGTTATAAAAATCACCCGTTAGTCGTCAGTTATCGTGAAAAGTTAATTGAGGCCGATGATTTATTACAATATTTGACGAATAAAATTCAATATCAAGTGAATCAACAACTTGAACAGGAAGGAAAACAGTGATGCCACAAAAGACAAAACATACCCCGATGATGGAACAATATTTTCAAATCAAGGCGCAATATCCAGATGCGTTTTTGTTTTATCGTTTAGGTGATTTTTATGAAATGTTTTATGAGGATGCTAAAAAAGCGGCTCAAATTTTAGAGTTAACCTTAACCAGTCGTAATAAAAATGCCGAAGATCCAATTCCAATGTGCGGCGTTCCTTATCATGCAGCGAGTGGCTATATTGATACTTTGGTAGAGCAAGGGTATAAAGTGGCGATTTGTGAACAAGTAGAAGATCCTAAGCTAACTAAAGGCATGGTGAAAAGAGAAGTGGTGCAATTAGTTACTCCAGGTACCGTGATGGATGGTAAGTCTTTAGCTGCGAAAGAAAATAATTTTTTAACGGCTTTAAGTTATCAAGCGGGCCAATTTGGTTTTAGTTATGTCGATTTATCTACGGGTGAATTAAAAGCCACAGTGCTTGCCGATGAAGAAAGTGTGTTAAATGAGGCTTCGATTTTACAGACGAAAGAAATTGTCTATACGACAGAAATTCCTGAAAAGTTGACGCAAACTTTAAAACAACGCCTTTCTTTAGTAATTTCTTTTCAATTAGAAGCAAATGAAAATGCAGAACTAAGCTTTTTAACGAACCAACTACAATCAGACATCGAAAAAATGGTAACCAATCATTTGTTAGCTTATTTGTCGGAAACGCAAAAACGTAGCTTAAATCATATCCAACAGGCGCAAAGTTATCAAGTCGACCATTATTTGAAAATGGATTATTATTCGAAGTTCAATTTGGAATTAAGTCAAGCGATTCGTACGGGCAAAAAGCAAGGCACTTTACTATGGTTGTTAGATGAAACGAAAACCGCCATGGGTGCACGTCTTTTAAAACAGTGGTTAGACCGTCCATTAATTCAAGAAAAGCAAATCTTAAGTCGTCAGGAAATGGTGGCTTCTTTGATTACATCCTTTTTTGAACGTGAAGATATCATTCAAGGATTAACGAAGGTGTATGATTTAGAACGCTTGGCAGGAAAGGTATCATTTGGAAGTGTCAATGCGCGTGATTTATTACAATTAAAACAATCACTGGCACAAATCCCTTATCTTAGACAGATTTTAACGGGTATTGATCAAGGTCAGTGGCAAGTGCTTTTACAAGATTTAAATCCGATGAATGATTTGGTTGACTTGATTGAGCAAGCGATTGATGAAGAGGCGCCTTTACAATTAAATGAAGGTAATCTCATCAAAACGGGCTACAATGAACAGCTAGATGAATACCGTTTAGCGATGAAAAACGGGAAACAATGGTTAGCTGAATTAGAAGCCAAAGAACGTGAATTAACCGGTGTCAAAAATCTAAAAATCGGCTATAATCGCGTCTTTGGATACTATATTGAAATCACGAAAGCTAATCTTGTTAATTTGGATACTTCACGTTTTGATCGTAAGCAAACTTTGGCGAATGCAGAACGTTTTATTACACCTGAATTGAAAAAGTTAGAAGAATTAATCTTAGGGGCGCAAGAAAAATCTACCGAGCTAGAATATCAGTTATTTATCGGGATTCGCGAGCAAGTAAAAGGTAAAATTAGTGAATTGCAAACTTTAGCAAAAGCCGTGGCTACGTTAGACTGCTTGCTAGCCTTTGCAATTGTGAGTGAACGTTATGGATATGTGCGTCCGGTCCTTAGTCAAGATCATGAGTTGAAAATTATTGATGGCCGGCACCCAGTTGTTGAAAAAGTGTTAGGTGCTCAAACCTATATTCCCAACTCGATTGAAATGCCAAAAGAGACGACCATGTTACTCATTACAGGACCGAACATGTCTGGTAAGAGTACGTATATGCGTCAACTTGCCTTGAGTGTGGTCATGACGCAGATGGGTTGTTTTGTACCAGCTAAGGAAGCAACTTTACCTATTTTTGATCGTATTTTCACGCGAATTGGGGCTAGTGATGATTTAATTGCCGGTCAAAGTACGTTTATGGTCGAAATGATGGAAGCCAATCAAGCATTGCGTCATGCAAGTGTGAATAGTCTGGTTTTATTTGATGAATTGGGCCGCGGAACTGCTACTTTTGATGGAATGGCTTTGGCACAAGCGATTATTGAATATTTGCAAAATCATGTCCAAGCAAAGACGCTCTTTTCAACCCATTACCATGAATTAACTGCCTTAGAAAGCCAATTGCCTGGGTTGGTGAATATTCATGTTGGGGCAACGGAAAAAGATGGAGAAGTCATATTCCTTCATAAGATGATGCAAGGTCCGGCTGATAAAAGTTATGGCATACACGTTGGTAAGTTAGCAGGTTTGCCAGAAAGCTTAATTGCACGTGCAGATCAGATTTTAACCAAACTGGAAAATCAAGAAGAAAAACAAGTTGCACAAGTCGTTAGCCAAAGCAAGGAAGAAGCAATCAATGTGGCAGCAACCGTTAAGGAAAAGCCAAGTACGCCAGCTGTTGAGCAATTATCCTTATTTAGTGAAATGACGCCAGCTGAAGAAAAAGTATTGGCGGCAATTAAGTCGATGGATTTGGCTAACTTAAAGCCTATGGATGTTTTCTTTACGATAAATGAATTAAAACGTGAATTGGAAAATGAATAATGAAGTATATTTTGAGAATTGAGGTGAGAACATGGGGAAAATCCAAGAACTTTCTGAACAGTTAGCTAACCAAATCGCGGCCGGGGAAGTTGTGGAACGTCCAGCTTCGGTCGTGAAGGAACTATTGGAAAATGCGATTGATGCCCATAGTCACAAGATTGAAATTTTTATTGAAGAAGCGGGCCTTAAAACCATTCAGATTATTGATGATGGTGAGGGGATTGCGCCAGATGATATGGTGAATGCCTTTAAACGTCATGCAACGAGTAAAATCCACAGTCGTGATGATTTGTTTCGTATTCGCACGTTAGGTTTTCGCGGCGAGGCGTTACCTAGTATTGCTTCGGTGTCTAAAGTGGTCATCGAAAGTGCGCAAGAAAATGCTACTGAGGGGAGTTACCTTGAATTAGATGGTGGCAAAGTGGTTGTTGAAAAGCCAGGTTCTTTGCGCAAAGGGACGAATATCAAGGTGTCGGACTTATTTTATAATACACCCGCTCGTTTGAAGTATGTGAAATCTTTGCAGACAGAATTAGCCAATATTACTGATGTGGTGAATCGTCTAGCTTTAAGTCATCCAGATATTGCCTTTTCTTTGGTTCATGATGGTCATCAGCTAACGAAAACCAATGGCAGCGGTGACTTAAAGCAGACCATTGCCGGAATATATGGACTGCAAAATGCCAAAAAGATGTTAGCAATTCAAGCAGAAAACCTAGATTTTAAGGTTAGTGGCTATGTGTCTTTACCTGAGTTAACACGTGCAGGTAGAAGTTATATTACCACCTTAATTAATGGACGTTATATCAAAAATCATGGGTTAAATAAGCCGATTACGAACGGTTATGGCTCGAAATTAATGATTGGCCGTTTTCCAATTGCGGTTATCGAGATTCAAACTGATCCGTTATTGGTAGATGTGAATGTTCATCCAACCAAGCAAGAAGTCCGACTCTCTAAGGAAGAAGAGCTCTTTTCATTGGTAAGTAAAGCAATCAATGATAAGTTGCGCGAACAAGTCTTGATTCCTAATGTCGGTGCGAATCTTGATTTTAAACAAAAAGTCAATCCAAAAGAACAAGTCAAACCAACACAATTAAACCTAGATTTGTCACCTGCTGTGGAGAAAAAAGGTGGAAAGTTGCAGTTTGATAGTCAGAAGAATCAGTTTTACTTAGAGCCAACTCTCGATTCTGGGGAAAACAAGGTAACTACGAGTGAAAATGTGGATAATTCTGTGGATAAGCTTGTGGATGAATGTGGAAAAAGAACGGATGATTTTGACAATCTTGTTAAAAATCTTGAAAATTCAACATTATCTAGTCAAGAAGAAACACTTGACGAACAAATATTCGAAACTGAAAATGTGGATAACTTGGTACGCGAACTGCCAGAAAGTGATCCATTTGAGCCAACAGAGAGTCTTCATGAGGATTTAGATGTCAAACAAGTTTATGCTTTGTTGAAACAAAATGAAACACCAAGTAAGCAAGAAGCCTTTCCATATTTAGAATATTTTGGTCAAATGCATGGGACTTACCTTTTTGCCCAGTCAGACCGCGGTTTATACATTATCGACCAACATGCGGCTCAAGAGCGAATCAAATATGAATATTATCGGGAAAAAATTGGTGAAGTGGATGAACATTTGCAAGAATTACTCATTCCGATTGTTTTGGACTATCCAAATAGTGATTATCTAAAATTAAAAGAGAAAAAAGATGTGCTAGTCAGTGTCGGTATTCAATTGGAAGATTTTGGGCAAAATAGTTTTATCGTGCGTGCCCATCCTACTTGGTATCCTAAAGGGCAAGAAGAAACAATTATTCGCGAAATGATTGATATGGTACTAATTAACGGTTCGGTGACGGTGAAAGATTTTAGAGCAGCAACGGCGATTATGATGAGCTGTAAACGTTCGATTAAAGCCAATCATCATTTAAGTGATATTCAAGCCAGAACCTTACTTGCTGATTTAGCTAAATGTGAAAATCCATATAATTGTCCACATGGGCGCCCGGTACTCATTCATTTTACCAATAAAGATTTAGAAAAGATGTTTAAACGTATTCAAGATCCACATTAGAAAGGAAAGCAGATGCAATATATATTAGCTTCACAATCACCTAGAAGAAAAGAATTACTAGCAAGAGTGGTAGAGAACTTTCAAGCTGTACCCGCAGACATTGACGAAACGCCTTATCCAAGTGAACAACCAATTGATTATGTACAACGGATGGCGATTCAAAAAGCAGCGACTATTTTAAAAGATTATCCCGAAGCTGTGGTTATTGGTAGTGATACTTCAGTTGTCTGGCAAAATCAAATTTTAGGGAAACCTCAAGATAAAAATGATGCTAAATTCATGTTGAAAATGCTAAGTGGACAAACGCATGAAGTCTACACGGCTGTCAGCATTCAATCAAAAGACAAAGTAGCAAACTTTATCAGTAAAGCCGCAGTCACTTTTTATCCATTGACAGAGGAAGAAATCGCACAATATCTATTAGACGATGAATATAAAGACAAAGCTGGAGCCTATGCCGTTCAGGGACTAGCAAGTAAGTTTATTCAATCTATTGAAGGGGATTATTATGCAATTGTCGGTCTACCAGTAGCCGCTTTGTATCAAACCTTGAAACAATTTTAGTTAAAAAAGCCTGAATACCTTTTGTTCTATTAAGGTGTTTGGGTTTATTTTTTTGTTAGGAAACGTTTTTATAGCTTTTTTTAGAAAAATCCCTTGACGCATTATTTGAATCGTGATATTCTAACAAAGTCGCTGAAATCAAGCAGCTATATAAAATA
>SAMEA3387512__coassemble_1004_pt1 | contig 31313 bp, 25 predicted proteins | sample SAMEA3387512__metabat2_high_PE_013 | metagenome-assembled genome bin SAMEA3387512 (sample SAMEA3387512) | Felis catus | biome: Faeces | place: United Kingdom | collected 2012 | reverse complement strand
TGTGCTAGAAAGTGGCTAAGAGGATAAAACAGAACTTTTGATGTCTATCTGGTATGATATGGCAATTAAGAAGTATTATCCATTTCTACTTGTGATTGGTCTGTTGTTTTGGTTGAGTGTGTTTATCTTTCCCGCTGATTTTTTGAGTGCTATATTAGGAAATTTTCGTTGGGGTGGTGTCGTTGGATTGATTATTAATCCGATAATTGGTGTCATTTGTCTACTTTTGGCTTTACGATATAAGAATTATTGGATAGCTGGCTTAAGCATTCTTTTAGCTGGACTTCTTCCACTGGCAATTACGTTATTTGGGTTTTAAGTACGTCATTCTCCTTCACAAAGTAAATGAGGGAGAATGATTATTTTTGTAATGATAACGCTTTATCCCGAGTTTGAGTTGTGATATAATGAACTTGTGGAAGTGATGGTGAATTAAGGGGATAGGAAAAATCTCGATAGTTCATCCTGTTTACTCATCATTGGAGTTACACATTAGAAAGAAAGGGTGAGTCTTATGTTGCAAGCATTAAACAAAAAAATGAGAAGTCTAGATCTAAAATTTAGAAGTTTAGATAGTACGATGAAATTTTTGGTTGTCATTTATGGCGCGCTATTTGGCTTTATGACTGGTTACTTAATCTATAAATTATTTGTGGCACATGACTATTTCTTTCTATTCATTTACATTATTTTTATGATTGGAATGTATATCAATTTATATTTTCAAAAAAAGTATCCTATGTGAGCTTTCTTTGAGTGCGTGCTGCTTTTTTTAAATGATAAAGTGATACGAATTTAGGTAAAATTAGAAACGATGTGATGAATTTGATTTCGGGCATCGTTTTTTTGTCATATTTTTAGTATAATGGAAAGGATGAAGGGATTGAAATGATTTATGGCGCAAAGAAAGAAAAGAAAATCAACCAAGAGAACAAAAAAAAAGCAAGCCAATAATCAAACCATGGCAATGATTATTACCGGCTTTTCTTTTATTTTTTTAAGTTTACTTGGTTTATTTAAATTAGGCTTTTTAGGCATTTTATTTGCCAATATATTAAGATTTTTTGTCGGAAATACGTACCCATTATTAGCGGTAATACTCATTTTTTATGGAATCTGGTTATTGGTCAAACATCAGCTTAGCGTATTTGATTCTCGTAAGCGTAGTGCTGGTTTGGCATTAACCTATGTTGGGATATTAGTGATTGTTTCGGCGATGCTTTTTGCTAAGATCCATACGAAGAATCCTAATATTTTAGGAACAACGCTAAATCTATGGGTGAGTGATTTAAAACATAGCCAAATTAGCCAAAATCTTGGTGGAGGCATGATTGGTGGCGCACTCTATCAAGTAACCTATTTCTTAGTAGCCCAATTTGGTAGTTATGTATTGGGTGTCTTAAGTATTTTTGTTGGGGTCTTTTTATTTACGCAAAAATCAGCACAAGATTTGATTGATTTTCTTCAGGATTTTGGCGAGGCAATGAGTCAACGTCTCAAGGTCAGTGAAGAAAAACAAAAATTGCGTGAAGAAAAGAAAAAGGCCAAACAAGCGAAAAAAGAGGCTGAAAAAGAAGCACTCCGTCAACAAATGTTAGAACAGCAGAAAAATCAAGTGCGACCTTTTACTGAAACTGAGGAACAAGAACGCCAGCATAAAGCACCAGAAATGATTATTGAGCCTCATCAGATGAGTTTGATTGAGCCAACTGAGGCTGAAAAGTTAATGCAAGAACAAAAGGATGCGAGTCAGGTTCCGCCCAAACGTTCACGCAAAACCAAAGCAGCGCCTGAAGAGGACATAGAAGGCGATGATCCATTAGAATTTAGCATGGAAAATGAGGAGCCAGATGAATTTTATGAGTTGCCACCAAGTACATTACTTGATCCGGCGAAAGTTCAAGATCAAAGCGATGAATATGAAAAAATTAAGCAAAACGGAGAAATTTTAAATCAGACTTTCCAAAGCTTTGGCGTCGATGCCACGGTGGTGAAGGCAAGTTTAGGCCCTTCTGTGACGAAATTTGAGATTCAGCCAGCTGTTGGGGTAAAAGTGAGCAAAATTGTTAGTTTAACCGATGATATTGCTTTAGCTTTAGCGGCCAAAGATATTCGGATGGAAGCGCCCATTCCTGGTAAGTCATTGATTGGGATTGAGGTGCCAAACCAAAATATTTCGATGGTTTCGTTTAGAGAAGTCATTGAGGCCACACCGGCACATCCAGATAAGATTCTTGAAGTGCCATTAGGTCGTGATATTTCTGGTAAAGTGCAGACCTGTGATTTAACGAAAATGCCACACTTATTGATTGCTGGTTCGACAGGTAGTGGGAAGTCGGTAGCGATTAATGGGATTATCACCAGTATTTTGATGCAAGCCAAACCACATCAAGTGAAATTAATGATGGTCGATCCGAAAATGGTTGAGTTGAATGTCTATAATGGCATCCCACATCTGTTAACACCAGTGGTAACCAACCCACGTAAAGCTGCCCAAGCGCTCCAAAAAGTCGTGAAAGAAATGGAAGAACGTTATGAAAAATTTGCGGCTACTGGTGTGCGCAATATTGCTGGTTATAATGAATTAATTGAAGCAAAAAATCAAGAAGATGGGCAAAAACGTCCAATTCTACCATTTATTGTGGTGATTGTTGATGAATTGGCTGACTTGATGATGGTTGCAAGTAATGAAGTAGAAGATGCGATTATTCGTTTGGCACAAATGGCTCGGGCGGCTGGGATTCACATGATTTTGGCGACGCAACGGCCAAGTGTTGATGTCATTACGGGAATTATCAAAGCCAATGTACCTTCACGTATTGCTTTTGCGGTCTCTTCAGGAACGGATTCACGCACCATTATTGATAGTCATGGGGCAGAAAAACTATTGGGACGTGGCGATATGCTTTACCTACCAATGGGTGAGAATAAACCTATCCGTGTGCAAGGGGCTTTTATTTCAGATGGGGAAGTCGAGCGTATTGTCAAATTTGTGACCGATCAAATGGGGGCAAATTATGACGAGAAGATGATGAATCTGGAAGAAGAAGCACCAAGTGAAAGTAATAATGACTATCCACAAGATGAGTTGTACGAGGAAGCCAAGGCCTTAGTGGTAGAGATGCAAACGGCAAGTGTTTCGCTTTTACAACGGCGCTTTAGAATTGGTTATAATCGAGCTGCCCGTCTGGTGGATGAGTTAGAAGCCAATGGGGTAGTTGGCCCTTCTGAGGGGAGTAAACCACGTAAAGTCTATCTGGAATCCCTAGATACACCTGTAGATTATGAGGAGATACCCCAAGATTATGAATAACAAATCAGCCTTGCTAGGTCGAGAGGATCGACTCTGATAGCAAGGCTTTTGTTGAATTGTGTATTTTTTTTATTTGTGATAAAATGTACAAGTATATTAAATATAAAGGAATTAAGATGAAAACAATTAAACAACAAATTAATCATTATGTATTTCCCTTAATCGCCAGTCAGTTGCTACAGATGGCGATTGGCATTGCAGCACTACACTTTGCAACAGCCGGTTCTACGCATTCACTATCCGCTATTACGATTATCCAAAATTTTTTATATGCCTTTGGTGGAATATTAGGGGCATTTAGTCTGAGTTTTAATATTCTGGCGGCGCGGAGTTTTTACCAAGAGAAGCAACAGTTCCAGCAATATGTGCATTCAGCCTTGCGCTTGTGTTTATTGTTTGGCGGGGGCTTCTTCGCTCTTTGCTTGCTTTTTGGCAAACTGTTTTTGCGATATTTTTATGGCTTTCAAGGGGATTTATTGATAAAAGCGAGTCAGTATCTCTATATCATGTCAGGCTATATCTTACTATTATTGCTTTCGTTTCTCTTTAGCAATCTTCTCAAATTCGCCCAAAAGACAACAGTGATTTTACGTATCGGCGTAATCAGTGCTTTACTCGAATGTGGTTTGAATATAATTTTAGTGCCACTTTGGGAGATTCAAGGGGCGGCCTTAGCAAATATGGCTGGTGTCTTGTACCTTGTATTGGCCTATTTATGGCATATTTTTCCCATTATCAAGCAAAGTCTCATGCAATCGGCTAATCAAATGCTTGCTATCACACGCTTAGGTATTCCGTTAGCCATCCAGGAAATATTTGAGAGTGTCTTATTTATCCTCGTTTTTGAAAGTTTTATAGGACATTTGGGGAATACTACGTTAGGTGCTTATGCTGTCATTTCTCAAATGTTTGCAATTATAAAATTACCAAGCTTAATGTATGCCAATAGTTTGCCAATCTTTTTACCAGAAGTCACTCAAAAACAAAAGTCACAACTGTTAAAATGGTTATTGCGGGTAAATTTTCTATTGTTTATTGGGTTATCCATCGTAGGAACTTTGACTATCCCAGCTTTTGCGCAACTTTTTACCCAGCAAATATTTAGTCACTTAACATTCATGGCGGGATTTACTTTTAGTGTGATGCTAGCTGTCCCATTTTATGAAATTATTAAGGTCTACTTACAAGCGCAAAATCAAGAAAAAATGGTTGTTACGCAAACAATTATTGTCAATCTAGCAGGTTTGCTCGTGATGTTTGTTTGTCAGTTGATACATATTCAAACTTACTATAGCCTATTTGTGGTCTTTGGCTTGACGCAAGTGGTGCTCGCACTTAGATTTTTTCAGGCCAGTTTTCAGCAAAATTTAAAGTAGATTTCATTGCATTTCCCTAAATTTTTCGCTATAGTGGATACGATACTGATAAAGTGAGGGAAAAACGATTGAAACCATCTATTTATGGATTAGAAAAAGCTGAATTAATTGCCTGGTTTGAAGCAAATGGAGAAAAGAAATTCCGTGCGACTCAAGTTTGGGAATGGTTATATGAAAAGCGAGTGATGACTTTTGCGGAAATGACCAACCTATCCAAAGCCTTGATTGCTAAATTAGAAGAGAACTTTGAGATTTGCCCGTTAAATCAAATTGTCGTGCAAGAATCAAGTGACGGTACAGTAAAATATTTATTTGAATTACCTGACAAAAATATGATTGAAACAGTGTTAATGCGTCAAGATTATGGGATGAGTGTCTGTGTGACGACGCAGGTGGGCTGTAATATTGGTTGTACCTTCTGTGCGAGTGGCTTATTGAAAAAGCAACGCGACCTAACAGCAGGGGAAATCATGGCCCAAATCATGCTTGTGCAACACTATTTTGATGAGCGTGACTTAGGTGAACGTGTTTCTCATATCGTGGTAATGGGAATTGGTGAACCTTTTGATAATTATGATAATGTAACGAAATTTTTACGCATCGTGAATGATCCTAAAGGTATGGCTATTGGTGCGCGTCATATTACTGTTTCAACGAGTGGGATTGTACCGAAGATTAAAGAATTTGCTGATAATGGTTTACAAGTAAATCTTGCTATCTCTTTACATGCGCCCAATGATGAATTACGTACATCTATTATGCGTATTAACCGTAGCTTCCCATTGGCAAAATTAATGGATGCGGTAGATTTCTATTTAGAAAAGACCAACCGCCGTATTACCTTTGAATATATTATGTTGGCAGGCGTGAATGACCGTGTGCATCATGCCCAAGAATTGGCGAATTTACTCAAAGATAAGAAGAAATTAGCCTATGTGAACTTAATTCCATATAATCCAGTCAGCGAACATGACCAATATTCAAGAAGTAGCAAAGACGATGTATTGCGTTTCTATGATACATTGAAGAAAAATGGCGTGAACTGTGTCATTCGTAAAGAACACGGAACCGACATCGATGCCGCCTGTGGCCAACTACGAAGCAAACAAATGAAAAAAAGGTCGTAAATCGACTCGGACAGCTACGTAGGTCAAAAGTAATTAAATCCAGAATGACTTGTTCTCTTTTCATAAAATGAAGAGAACGAGTTATTTTTTTGCATTTTTTTATAAAATCGTTCTCGCTTGATTTTTCAGACAATTCAGAACAAACGAGATAAATTATCAGTTACATTATTAAAAACGAATGAAAATTATGTTGATTTTTTAATAATTAATCATTATTATTAGTTTATCTCTCATAGTATTGAAAGATAGATGGATAAAAGGGTGGAATGAAAATGAAGAAAAAACAGGTATTAGCATCTTTTGCTTTATGCGCATTAGTATTAGCGGGATGTTCAACAGGTGGCGGCGACAAAGCCAAAACAGAAAGTGGCGATAAAGCTGCAAAACAAGAAATTAATGTCGTGGTACAACAAGAAATGCCTTCAGGAGACCTTTCTTTAGCGACTGATACGATTAGTTTCACAGCTTTGAACAATGTGTATGAAGGGTTATATCGTTTGGATAAAAAAGACCAACCACAACCTGCAGGTGCTGAAAAAGAGGCTGAAGTATCTCAAGATGGTACGACTTATACCGTCAAATTACGTAAAGATGCCAAATGGTCAAATGGTGATCCAGTAACTGCCAAAGATTATGTTTATGGTTGGCAACGTACAGCAGACCCTAAAACAGCTGCTGAATATGCGTATCTATATGCGTTAGTGAAAAACGGAGAAGCTATCATCAATGGTGAAAAACCAGTTAGCGAATTAGGTATTAAAGCTGTAGATGATTACACATTAGAAATTCAATTAGAAAAGGCAACACCATACTTCCCATACTTGATGGCGTTTCCTTCTTTCTTCCCACAACATGAGGCAACGGTGAAAGAATTTGGCGATGCTTATGCGACAAAATCTGATAAATCTGTCTACAATGGACCTTTCGTATTAGAAGGTTTTGATGGACCTGGTACCGATACTGAGTGGGCTTATAAGAAAAACGACACTTATTGGGATGCGAAAAATGTCAAATTAGATAAAGTAAATGTCAATGTGGTCAAAGAATCTTCTACTTCATTGAACTTATTCAAAGATGGTCAAGCTGATGATGTCATTTTAACTGGTGAATTAGCCAAACAAATGAAAAATGATCCAGCTTATGTGACACAACCAGAAGCACGTACCACTTATTTAGAAGTAAACCAACGCGATGAAAAATCACCATATCGCAATGCTAATTTACGTAAAGCCTTTTCTTATGCAATCGACCGTAAATCATTAGTGAATAATATCTTAGGTGATGGGTCTACAGTGGCGACTGGTTTAGTTCCTACAGGTAATATGACTGGCCCAGATGGCAAAGACTTTACTGAGGATTCTAAAGTGAAAGTGACATACGATAAGAAGAAAGCTAAAGAATATTGGAACAAGGCTAAACAAGAGTTAGGCATTGATAGCTTAACGATTGAATTAGTTTCTGATGATACCGATGCGACGAAGAAAGTTAGTGAATACCTACAAAGTTCATTACAAGATACTTTAGATGGTGTGAAAGTGAACTTAACGCCAGTACCATTCTCTGTTCGTTTGGATCGTGGAAATAAAGGTCAATTCGATATGATTGTTAGTGGTTGGGCAGCTGACTATTTAGATGCAAGTAGCTTTACTGATTTATTCGTTACTGGTAATAGCTATAACCGTGGTCGTTGGAGTAATGCTGAATATGATAAATTAGTTGATGCTTCAGGTAATGCTGATGCGACAGATGAAAAGAAACGTTGGGATGATTTATTAGATGCTGAAAAAGTAATTCTAGATGAAAGTGGTGTAATCCCAGTCTTCTATAAATCAGAAGCACACTTACGCAATCCAAAAGTAAAAGGCATCGTTGCTCACCCAGCTGGCGCCCAATACGAATACAAATGGGTAGAAGTAAAATAAGGTCGTAAATCGACTTGGTCAGCTACGAATTTTATAAGTTTATGAAGCAGTTTGGCAGTTTGCTAGACTGCTTATTTTAATGCTTACTTAAAATATGAATCTAATTGTTTGAAATAATCTGAATTTTTTTATTTTTGTAAAAAGAACAGAAAAAAATCTATATCTTTCTGATAATGTTAATATAAAAATGTTTTGATGAAAAATAAAAACAAAAAAATGATAGTAACTTTCAAATATTCCGAAAAATTAAAAAGAATTGAGAAAAAATAGTTGCAATTTTAATAATTATTATTTAAAATTGCATTAAGCTAATTTTTTTTAAATAAAATTAATGATAGGGGAGTTTAGTATGAAGAAAAAATGGGCGATTGCAACTCTGGCAGTTTGCGGATTAGTGTTAGCGGGCTGTTCAACAGGAAACTCATCAAAGAAAGAAGAAAGCAAATCTTCTGACACAGCAGCAGTAGCGAAAAAACAAGTCTTTAATATGGTTGAGGGTGCTGAAATGCCATCAGCAGACCTTTCATTAGCAACAGATGAAGTGAGTTTTTCAGCTTTAAATAACTGTTATGAAGGTCTATATCGATTAGACAAAGATAATAAACCAATTCCTGCAGGAGCTGCAGAAATGGCGAAAGTAAGTGATGATGGATTAACTTACACATTAAAATTACGTGAAGATGCTAAATGGTCAAATGGCGACCCAGTAACGGCGAAAGATTATGTTTATGGTTGGCAACGTACAGTCGATCCAAAGACAGCTTCTGAATATGCTTACCTATTTGAACCAGTTGCTAATGCTTCTGATATCACTGCCGGTAAGAAAGCTACAAGTGAATTAGGTATTAAAGCGGTGGATGATTACACACTAGAAATTAAACTAGCAAAGGTAACACCATACTTTGACCAATTACTAGCATTTCCAATCTTCTTCCCACAAAATCAAAAAGTGGTAGAAAAATTTGGTAGTGACTATGCAACAAAATCTGAAAATGCTGTTTATAACGGACCATTTACTTTAGAAGGTTTTGATGGCCCAGGTACAGATACAGAATGGTCTTATGCGAAAAATGATACTTACTGGGATGCTAAAAATGTGAAATTAGATAAAATCAATGTGAGTGTTATTAAAGAATCTTCAACAGCATTGAACTTATTTAAAGATGGGCAATCTGATCAAGTAACACTAAATGGTGAATTAGCACAACAGATGGCTAACGATGAAGCTTACTTAACTATTCCAGAAGCTTCAACTTTCTATCTAGAATTTAACCAAAAAGATGAAAAATCACCATATCGCAATGCTAATTTACGTAAAGCTATTTCCTATGCAATCAATCGTGATTCTCTAGCAAAACAAGTTTTAGCCAATGGTTCAATCGCGACAACGAACTTGATGCCAGAAAAATTCATTTATGATCCTAAGACTAAGAAAGATTTTGTTAAAGAAGCGAAATCTCCAGTGAAATATGATAAGAAGAAAGCAAAAGAATACTGGGAAAAAGCGAAGAAAGAACTTGGTGTCGATCAAGTGAAACTAGACATTTTGTCTTCTGACTCAGATGTGGCTAAGAAGATGCTAGAATATCTACAAGGCTCATTACAAGAAAACTTACCAGGTCTAAAAGTAAGTGTTAGTCCAGTGCCATTCTCAGTTCGTCTAGATCGTTCAAACAAAGGTGATTTTGATACGGTTCTAAGTGGATGGGGTGCTGACTATGCCGATGCTTCTAGCTTCTTAGATATGTTTACAATTGGTAACAGCTACAACCGCGGAAACTGGAACAATGAAGAATATACGAAACTTGTTCGTGCTGCAGCTACTACAGATGCCGCTGATGAAGAAAAACGTTGGGATGACTTTGTAAAAGCTGAAAAGATTATCATGGATGAACAAGGGGTAGTGCCAATCTATCAAAAAGCAGTTGCCTATATGCGTAATCCAAAAGTCAAAGGTATCGTCAACCACCCAGCTGGTGCGAAATACGACTTCAAGTGGACTTACATCGCTAAATAAAGCAATGTGAAACTTTCAAAAAAAGCTGATGCACTTTTACTTCAGTGCATCAGCTTTATAGGTTTAAAAGTAACCAGAAAAAAGTAGACAAAGCACACTCGAAAGTAAGAGTAGGCCACTTATTTCAAAAAAGAAGCGGGAACTACCTTTACTTGCTTGTGAGAGTGTAAGATCATCTTCTTTTAATTTTTTGAAGGCTTTTTTCATGGAGTAATGGAAGAAATCAAACACTCCAGAAGATAAAATCCACCAAAAGACGGCAATGATTAAAAACGGCAGCATGGATAAAAACAAAGTGTCTGAAAGATTGACCAAATGTAATTCATGCTTTATTGTTAGAAATCCTATATTGCCAAGTAAAATAATGAGAGATAGATACACAGACCACTTTTTGGGACGCATAAGAAGCTCCTTTCTTGGTTTATCTATGCTAAATGTACACAAAATCATGTGAGAAGTCAAAAAAATCCTATACTTAAAAAATTGGAGGGAACCTATTTGAATAGTTATGTAAAATATATTCTTAAGCGACTATTCTATATGGTAATTACTTTGTGGTTGATTGCTACCATTACTTACTTTTTAATGAAGCTTCTACCTGGTACACCATATACCAACGCTGAGAAATTATCCAAAGAACAAATTGCTATTTTAAATAAACAAATGGGGCTTGATCAACCTGTCATTGTTCAATATGGAAAATATTTATGGAACGCCCTACACTTTAATTTCGGAACTAGTTTCCAATTTAAAAATCAACCTGTTGCTTCATTATTAATGGATCGTATCGGACCTTCTTTACAATTAGGGTTCCAAGCTATTGTAGTAGGTACGATTTTCGGAACAGTATTAGGGGCGATTTCAGCCATGAAGCAAAATACTTGGTTGGATACCTTGGCGACTTTAGTGGCTATTATCGGTCGTTCGATTCCTAACTTCGTGTTTGCGGTATTATTACAATATTTCTTTGCGATGAAATTACACATTTTACCAATCGCGAAATGGGAAGGTTTTGCGTATACGATTTTACCAACGATTGCCCTTGCGATGAGTCCATTAGCCGATTCTGCTCGTTTTATTCGTACAGAAATGGTTGAAGTCTTACATAGTGATTATATCGAATTAGCGCGTGCCAAAGGATTGAGTCGTTGGCAAATTGTTTTCCATCATGGTTTACGTAATAGTTTGATTCCATTGTTAACATTATTAGGACCTTTAGCAGTCGGTTTGATGACTGGTTCATTGGTTATCGAAAATATTTTTGCTATTCCAGGTATCGGGGAACAATTCGTTAAATCAATTACTACGAATGACTATCCAACTATCATGGCAGTAACAATCCTTTACTCTACAATGTTGGTTGTCGTTATCTTAGTGGTCGATATCCTTTATGGAATTGTTGATCCTCGTATTCGTGTATCAGAAGGGAGTCGTGGCTAGATGGAAGCGAAACAAATGCATGAAGAGATTGCCAAAATTCCTGCTTCTGAATTTGAATTTCTACAAAAAGATACCGTTGAAGAACGTGAAGCCATTGCCGCTCCTTCTTTGACATTCTTGCAGGATTCATGGCGTCGATTAAAGAAAAATAAAGCCGCTGTATTTTCAATTACTTTATTAGCAATTATTTTAGTGGTGAGTGTGGGCGCAATTTTCTTCTCGCCACATAATCCAGCTAAACAAAATATTGACTATATTAACTTACCACCAAAAATTCCTGGTGTAGATATCAATGGTCTTAACGGGAAAGCCATGGTTGGAGGTGAATTAGTCGATAAATATAAAGAAGCGGGCGTACCTAAAGATGTGTACTTTATTTTTGGTACAGATAGTCTAGGTCGTGATTTATTAAGTCGCTTATTAATGGGAACGCGAATTTCGCTATTCATCGCCTTTATTGCTGCTATACTAGATATTTCTATCGGGGTAGTAGTTGGTTTGATTTCTGGCTTACTTGGTGGACGTGTCGATACGATTTTACAACGTTTGATTGAAATCTTATCTGGTATTCCAACCTTAGTCGTGATGATTTTGATGTTAGTTGTATTTAAACCAGGGATTCCATCAATCATTGCAGCGATGGCGATTACCAACTGGATTCCAATGGCCAGAATTGTGCGGGCCCAATCTTTGAAGCTAAAAGACCAAGAATTTGTACTCGCAGCGACTACATTAGGTGAATCAAAAATGAAGATTGCGTTTAAACATATCTTACCAAATATTTCTAGCGTGATTATTGTGCAAATGATGTTCAGTATTCCATCAGCAATTTTCTTCGAGGCCTTCTTAAGCTTTATCGGTTTAGGGATTAAGCCACCAGCAGCGTCTCTAGGGATGCTTTTAAGTGATGGATATAAGACATTCTTATTCTTACCATATCAAATGTGGATTCCAGCCATCATGCTATCAGTAATTATGATTGGGTTTAACCTTTTAGCAGACGGTTTACGTGATGCTTTTGACCCTAAGATGAAGGAGTAAACGAATATGAAAAAAATTCTAGAAGTAAAAGATTTAGAAATTTCATTTGACACCTTCGCCGGCAAAGTGCAAGCCATCCGTAATGTGAGTTTTGATTTATATGAAGGGGAAACCTTAGCAATTGTAGGGGAATCCGGAAGTGGTAAATCAGTCACTACTCGAAGTGTCATGGGCTTACTTGCAAGTAATGCCAATATTGAAAATGGTCAAATCTTATTTAATGGTCAAGATATTGTACAAAAGACCGAAAAAGAAATGCAAAAAATTCGCGGGAAAGAGATTGCGATGATTTTCCAAGATCCGATGACTTCTCTAGACCCAACCATGCCGATCGGAAAACAAGTGGCAGAATCTTTATTAAAACATACGAAAATTTCGAAAAAAGAAGCGATGGAACAAGCTTTAGAATTATTAAAACTAGTAGGAATTCCAAATGCTGAAAAACGCTTGAACAACTATCCACACCAATTTTCAGGTGGGCAACGTCAACGGATTGTCATCGCGATTTCTTTGATTTGTTATCCACAAATTTTAATCGCTGACGAACCAACGACTGCGCTAGACGTAACGATTCAAGCCCAAATTTTAGAACTATTAAAAGATATTCAAGAAAAAATTAAAACATCGATTATCTTTATTACCCATGACTTAGGGGTAGTAGCAAATGTGGCGGACCGTGTAGCTGTTATGTATGGCGGAAAAATTGTAGAAATCGGTACTTCTGAGGAAATTTTCTATAATCCGCAACATCCATATACTTGGGGCTTACTAGGTTCAATGCCATCCTTAGAAGGTGGAGAAGAGCGTCTATATGCGATTCCAGGGACACCACCAGATTTATTGCAACCACCAAAAGGGGATGCTTTCTATCCACGTAATGAGTATGCTTTAAAGATTGATGCTGAAAAACAACCACCATTCTTTGAAGTGTCACCAACGCATAAGGCGGCTACTTGGTTATTAGCACCTCAAGCACCAAAAGTAACCCCACCGAAAGAAATTCAAATTCGTTGGGCAAAATTTGCAGAAAAAAATCAAATAAAAAAAGGTCAAGCCTAGAAAGGAAGTCGTAACGTGAAAAAAGTTTTATTAGATGTTAAAAATTTAAAACAATATTTTAACGTTGGCCGCAAAGATGAAGTTAAAGCGGTAGATGACATTACTTTCCATATTTATGAAGGTGAGACTTTTGGCTTGGTAGGCGAGTCAGGAAGTGGGAAATCGACTACTGGCCGTACGATTATCCGATTAAATCAACCAAGTGGCGGAGAGATCACTTTTGATGGAAAAGATGTTATGAAGTTGAAAAAACGCGATGAATTAAAAGAATTTCGTCGTGAAGTACAAATGATTTATCAAGATCCTTATGCTTCATTGAATCCGCGGATGAAGGTTCGTGATATTATTGCTGAAGGGATTGATATCAACCATTTAGCAAAAAGTGAAGCAGAACGTAATAAAATGGTGGACGATTTGCTAAAAACAGTAGGGTTAAATCCAAACCATGGTACACGTTATCCACATGAGTTTTCTGGTGGACAACGACAAAGAATTGGGATTGCGCGTGCTTTAGCGGTTAATCCGAAATTCATTATCTGTGATGAACCGATTTCTGCGTTAGATGTGTCAATTCAAGCACAGGTCGTAAACTTATTACAAGATTTGCAAAAAGAAAAAAATCTTACCTATTTATTTATTGCCCATGACTTATCGATGGTGAAACATATTAGTGATCGTATCGGCGTAATGCATCATGGGAAATTGCTTGAAATGGGTACAAGTGATGAGATTTACCATTATGGGGTACATCCATATACAGAAAGTCTACTATCAGCGATTCCATTACCTGATCCAGATTATGAACGTACCCGCAAACGTATTAAGTATACAGCACCTAAAGAAGACGGAATACCACGCAAAATGCAAGAAATCGCAGAAGGCCATTTTGTCTATGCTAGCGATGAAGAAGCCAAACACTTCGCCGAAAAACTAGCAGAAAAGAAAAGGTCGTAAATCGACTTGGGCAGCTAAAGGTAGATAAGGTTCCCAAATCGACGAAAATGACAGCGTAATATAAGTCTTTTCTAACCAAGTCGGCTTATCTACCTAGGAGCTACCTTTTGTATATTAAAAAATAAGGTTGATTAGATGAAAAATTTAAAGGGTTATCGATTTAGAATTTATCCCAATGAAGCACAAAAAAGGTTCTTCATTGAAACGTTTGGTTGTGTTCGATTTATCTACAATTATTTTCTGAAGTTAGATACAGCTGAGCACACAAGTGAAGAAGTAATCACGCCTGCAAGTCTCAAGCGTGATTATCCCTTTTTAAAAAAGACGGATAGTCTAGCCCTTGCAAATGCGAAAAGAAATCTAGATAGGGCTTTTCAAAATTACTATCAACAGCGTAGTGGCTATCCTAAGCTAAAAAATAAGAGTTCTGCCTGGCAATCTTACACGACCAATAATCAAAATGGGACAGTTCGCATAGAGGGTGGTTATCTGAAATTACCAAAGTTAAAAGAAAAAATTCAGATATGTGAACATCGAAAAATTACTGGTACAATCAAATCAGTGACCATCTCAGCAAAAAATAATGAAGAGTTTTATGCTTCAATTTTGTGCGTGGAAACCATTGATAAGTTTGAGAAAACAGGTAAAAAAATTAGACTTTCTTTTGATACACATCAATTAGTCCAACAAGCGAAATATCGTGCTGAAGTGATTGAATCCATTCAGCATACGCAAGGACGTTTGGCGTTTTTACAACGAAGATTAAAGGTAAAGGCTCGGGGTGCACGTAAGCAAAGTCGGATATTAGCCGATTGTAAGAATTACCAAAAGCAAAAAAAACAGTATGACAAATTATTGACACACCTTAATAATCAGATAAAAGATTATTTGAATCATTTATCTATCTTTTATATTAAGGAATATGATGTAATCGAAATTGTCGAACCAGAAGATAGGTCTTGTGCTGAAGATGCATTATTCACTAGTAATGAATGGCATCAATTAGTTCGTTTATTGAAGTATAAAGCACAATGGTACGGTAAAGAGATTCAAATCATAAATTGTCAAAATATTTAAGCAAAAATAACTGGTAGGGGTGCCAGGGTTCGCCTAGGTAATAATTGATTTGTTTCTAGGAAATGTGCCCACTAATTATGAAAAACCACAAAAAAATCAGCCTATTTCGGGCTGATTTTTTTATCGGTCTTTAATTGGTAGATTTTCGATGGTCGTCCAACACCACTTGCACGTTCACCGATAGCTTCTAAATGATCATTCAATGCTTTTTTGAGGTTAGAGTGGTCAATATTTTTAAAATCAATGCCTAAAAATTTAGCAAAGACTTTTCTGGCATCGGTAATTGTAAAGCCAGGTCCTAATACCAATAGCACGCGTGGGTCATGCATCATTGTTTCTAATACATGATGGAATGCTTTAAGAATAATTTGGCTGTGGTCAAAGGCTAAGGTATCTTTTCCAAGCGATTCACCGGTTTCTAAATCGAGAATGATTTGCGTTTCTTGGTTTTCAAGGACAATTGTATTTTGTTTGCGATTTAAATTAAACCAGCGTACTTGGCTCGCATCATCGCCGGCATCTACTGGCTCTTCACCGATAAAGGCTAAATAGCTAACAGTTACCACCCAACCACGAGGGTCACGATTTGGTGTAGAAAATGTGTAGAGTTGTTCAATTTGATTTTGGTTAATATGTACACCAGTTTCTTCTAATGTTTCGCGAATGACACTATCATCAGTGGACTCACCTTTTGAGACGAATCCTCCAGGTAAAGCCCAAGAATGACGGAATGGGTGACTTTTACGCTGAATCAATAGCAATTTCAGTTGTTCTTCTTGGCGATTATAACAAAGCAATACCATATCTACGGTTAAAGAAGGGGCTTCGTAGGTAGGATGTTCTTGTTCATGGTACCATTTTAAGAATTCTTCTTCCGTTGCGATTTGTTCGTAATATTTTTTTTCTTCAGCTTTTGATGAAAATTCCATATTCGATCAACACCTCTTTAAGATAATATGAGATTCAATAAGAATAGTCCCGTATATGGGAACCAAAGATTGGGCTTTTTGCGGACCTGTGGCACACCTAGAATGATTACCCCTACTAAACAAAGAATTTTGAATAATAGGCGCAATTGTAAAAAGATTGCTATACCGTAGTGCATCATAAAGTAGGCTTGAATATAATCACGATTGATAAATAGCAAAATATGTAAAAAGGTCAGCACACAAGCAAATAAAAAAGCCGCTTTCGAAGCTGATTTCATAAATAATCCTCACAATTTTCTTGGTAACTCTCATTATATCACATTTTAAGTAATTTGTACCTTTATTTCATTGCACGACACTTCTCATTAGCTGCCTCACAACCTTGATAGACGGTGTTCGAAGGGTAGCTACATCGCATCTAAGCCGGCCTGCCTAGGAAAATCTTTAAAACTAGCGGATTTTCCTGTCATTCCGGACAATCTTAGCTGCTTGTAGCTGAACGACCCTTCTCACAACCTTATTTGACGGTGTTCGGCAGCTAGACATTGTGAAATTCGCCCTCCCGCTTGAGAAAATCTCCTTTCATCCGATTTTCTCAGCGGTAGGTAAGCACACGAATTTCTACATGTCTAAGCGAGCTGCCTCACAACCTTATTTTTCAATTGATAATCGTTTCATCTAATGCTACAATAATTTGGTATAAGTCGTTTATTGATTGGAGGAAAAATTGAAAGATGTCTGAAAAACCAACTTATTATATTACCACTCCGATTTACTATCCAAGTGGCAAGTTACATATTGGCAATTCTTATACGACCATTGCTTGTGATGCATTGGCCCGTTATAAACGATTAATGGATTTTGATGTGTTTTATCTTACTGGTGTGGATGAACATGGTCAAAAAATTGAAAAGAAAGCAGCTGAATTAGGATTAGAGCCACAAGAATATGTGGATAAAATGGCTGCGGATATTAAAAAATTATGGAAAACCTTAGATATTAGCTACGATAAATTTATTCGTACCACTGATGACTATCATGAAAAAGCAGTCCGCAAGATTTTCCAACGTTTACTTGATCAAGGAGATATTTACTTAGGTGAATATGAAGGCTGGTATTCTGTATCTGATGAAGAATTCTTTACAGAAACACAATTAGCTGAAGTCTATCGCGATGAAGAAGGCAACATGATTGGTGGTAAAGCGCCAAGTGGTCATGAAGTTGAATTAGTGAAAGAAGAGTCTTATTTCTTTAGAATGAGTAACTACGCTGATCGTTTATTAGCGTATTATGAAGAACATCCAGAGTTTATTCAACCAGAGTCTCGTAAAAATGAAATGATCAATAACTTTATCAAACCAGGACTGGAAGATTTAGCGGTATCTCGTACGACTTTCAAATGGGGAATTCCAATTGATGCGAATCCTGAACACGTGGTTTATGTGTGGATTGACGCGTTATCAAACTATATCACAGCACTTGGTTATGGTAGCGATGATGAAAGTTTATTTGAAAAATTCTGGCCAGCTGATGTTCATATGGTTGGTAAAGAAATTGTCCGTTTCCATACCATTTATTGGCCAATCATGTTAATGGCGCTTGATTTACCATTACCTAAGAAAGTTTTTGGTCATGGTTGGTTATTAATGAAAGACGGCAAGATGAGTAAATCTAAAGGAAATGTCGTTTATCCCGAAATGTTAGTGGAACGTTATGGTTTAGATGCTTTACGTTACTACTTATTACGTGCGGTACCATTTGGATCTGATGGCGTCTTTACTCCAGAAGATTTCGTTTCGCGTGTGAACTATGATTTAGCCAATGACCTAGGTAACTTATTAAACCGCACAGTTGCGATGATTAACAAATATTGTGGTGGTTTTGTTCCAGAATATAAATCTCGTGTTACTGACTTTGATGCAGATCTTTCTACAACTGCGGCTAATGTCATCAGTAAATATCATGAAGCGATGGACAATATGGAATTTAATATTGCTTTAGGCGAAGTGTGGAATTTGATTTCTCGTGCAAATAAATATATTGATGAAACACAGCCATGGATTTTAGCGAAAGATCCTGAACGTAAAGATGAATTAGATTCTGTTATGGTTCACTTAGCTGAAGTGTTACGTATTGTCGCTATTCTTTTACAACCAGTGATGACCAATGTACCAAATCAAATCTTTGAACAACTTGGTATTAGTAATGCAAGTAAAGAATTGACTGATTTACGTTTTGGTGAGTTTCCTAAAGATACAAAAGTGGTCGAAAAGGGTGTGCCAATCTTCCCACGTCTCGATGTAGAACAAGAAGTTGCTTATATTCAAGAAAAGATGGCTCAAGGTGTGCCAAGTGTTGAAGAAAAAGTCAATTGGAACCCTGAAGAGACAGAATTAGTAAGTGTGAAAGAAAAGCAAATTAAATATGATGATTTCGATAAAGTAGAATTAAAAGTTGCTGAAGTTATCGATTGCCAACGCGTGAAAGATGCCGACAAGTTATTGCAATTCCGCTTAGATGCAGGGGATAAACAAGACCGTCAAATTCTTTCAGGTATTGCAGCGTTCTACCCAGATCCAGCTGCTTTAATCGGTAAAAAAGTGGTAATTGTCGCAAATCTTAAACCACGTAAAATGCGTGGTGAAATCAGCCAAGGTATGATTTTATCTGCAGAAGATAGTCAAGGACGCCTACAAATTGTAGAAGCACCTGAGAACATGCCAAATGGTTCGATTATCGCTTAATTTTTTATCAATTAGATTTTTGGACTAGTCATTCATTTTGAGTGGCTAGTTTTTTTACCTTAGAACTCATTCCGGACAACCTTAGCTTTCTCGGTATCAATCAACTAAATACTCGGAAAATTCGCCCTCCCGCTTAAGAAAATCTCCTTTCATCCGATTTTTGCAGTGGTAGGTAAACACAGAAATTTCTTCGAGGCTTTCCGAGCTGCCTCACAACCTTATTAGACGGTGTTCGAAGGGTAGCTACATCGCATCTAAGCCGGCCTGCCTAGGAAAATCTTTAAAACTAGCGGATTTTCCTGTCATTCCGGACAAACTTAGCTGCTTGTAGCTAATCGACCCTTCTCACAACCTTGATAGACGGTGTTCGGCAGCTAGACATTGTGAAATTCGCCCTCCCGCTTGAAAAAATCTCCTTCCATCCGATTTTCTCAGCGGTAGGTAAGCACACGAATTTCTTCATGTCTAAGCGAGCTGCCTCACAACCTTATTTTTTGTTTCATTTGTTAACGTTTTCTGTGAGTGTTGGTTGTTGTCAGGTTTGGAATTGTTTAGTATAATGACAATGTAATAATTCATGAGGGAGTAACTGGCAGTAGGAATACTGTGGCAACATCACCAGCAAGAAAGAAATTTCTGGTGTTGCCTTAATTAGTGAGACTTATGTATGTATTTTTGCATACACAGGTCTATTTTTTTTAGCAAGAAATAGGCTTGTGGAATTTAGCAACCAGTTCAAGTAATTGGTTAGCGAGAATTTTGAAGGAGGAACATATGTCAGAACAACAAAAACAAGCACAATTGCATGAAGCTTTTTATGCAAAAAGTGTCGATGAGGTCACACAAGCGTTAGATACAACTCTTGATGGCTTAACTTCTAGTGAGGCAAAGGCGCGTTTAGCAAAATTTGGTCCTAATGAACTAGAAGAAGGCAAGAAAAAAAGTATGCTACAAAAATTCATCGAGCAATTTAAAGACTTGATGATTGCTGTATTATTGGTAGCTGCGATTATTTCTGCCGTTGTTTCACATGAAGTAGTGGACTCATTAATTATCTTAGCGGTGGTTATCATTAACGCCATCATGGGTGTGGTGCAAGAAGCCAAAGCCGAACAAGCCATTGAAGCTTTAAAACAAATGTCTACACCAAATGCGAATATCGTTCGTGATGGTCATCCGATGACAGTCAAAAGTGATGAATTAGTACCAGGTGATTTAGTATTACTAGAAGCAGGGGATATTGTTCCTGCAGACATGCGCTTGGTTGAAGTAAGTTCATTGAAGATTGAAGAAGCAGCTTTAACCGGTGAATCAGTGCCAGTTGAAAAAGAATTAATCGTTTTAGAAGATTCTGAAGTGGGTATTGGTGACCGTGTGAATATGGCTTACTCAAATAGTAATGTCACTTATGGTCGTGGTAAAGGGATTGTTGTTAACACTGGTATGGATACCGAAGTTGGTAAGATTGCCGGAATGTTAGCCCAAGCCGATGAAACAGAAACACCATTAAAACGTAACTTAAACGAATTAGGTAAGTTCTTAACTGCTGCGATTGTCGTAATTGCGGTAATTATGTTCTTTGTTGGTATTTTCTTCAATAATACTTCATGGGCAGATATGTTATTAACTTCTATCTCACTTGCCGTTGCTGCGATTCCTGAAGGTTTACCTGCTATTGTTACGATTATCTTAGCGCTTGGTACACAAGTTATGGCCAAACGTAACTCAATGATTCGTAAATTACCTGCTGTAGAAACATTAGGGGCTACTGATATTATCGCTTCTGATAAAACAGGTACGCTAACCCTTAACCAAATGACGGTTGAAAAATTATATGTGGATAACCAACAATTTGCAGTGAGCGATGAATTTGCCAATGATCATATGGCAATCAAAGTAATGAACTTTGCCAATGATACGAAATTCTCTCAAGAAGGCACTTTAATCGGGGATCCTACAGAAACTGCCTTAATTCAATTTGGTTTAGATCAAGGCTTTGATGTGAAGGCTGCATTAGTGGCAGAACCTCGTGTGGCTGACCTACCATTTGACTCTGATCGTAAATTGATGTCTACTGTTCACCAATTAGCAGATGGTAAATACTTAGTTGCTGTCAAAGGTGCGCCGGATGTCTTATTAACACGTACATCACAAATTTTAATGGATGGTCAAGTTCGTCCATTACAAGAAGAGGATAAAGAAAATATCCTAGCTAATAACAAAGACATGGCTCAACAAGCTTTACGTGTCTTGGCAATGGCTTATAAGATTGTAGATGAAATGCCAGAATTAGTTAGCGAAACACTTGAAAATGATTTAGTATTCGCTGGTTTAGTGGGGATGATTGACCCTGAACGTGCTGAAGCTGCTCATGCTGTTAAAGTGGCAAAAGAAGCAGGTATTCGTCCAATTATGATTACTGGTGACCACCGTGATACAGCTGAAGCAATTGCCGCACGTCTTGGTATTATTAAAGAAAAAGACGATGCTGCTGTACTAACTGGGGCTGAATTAAACCAAATGTCTGATGATGAATTTGCTCAAAAAGTGACCCAATATTCTGTTTATGCCCGTGTCTCTCCTGAACATAAAGTACGTATCGTGAAAGCATGGCAAAAAGCTGGTAAGGTCGTTGCGATGACCGGTGATGGGGTAAACGATGCGCCTGCCTTGAAACAAGCAGATATCGGTGTTGGTATGGGGATTACTGGTACGGAAGTTTCTAAAGGGGCTTCTGATATGGTCCTTGCTGATGATAACTTTGCGACAATTGTTGTGGCTGTTGAAGAAGGACGTAAAGTATTCTCTAACATTCAAAAAGCCATTCAATATCTATTGGCTGCGAACTTAGGGGAAGTTTTAACCTTATTCTTAGCGACACTTTGGGGATGGGATACGTTATTACCAATTCACCTATTATGGATTAACTTAGTAACTGATACATTCCCAGCCATCGCTTTAGGTATGGAACCAGCTGAAAAAGGATTGATGCAACACAAACCACGTGGTAAGAATTCAAACTTCTTCTCTGGTGGGGTCTTGAGTAGTATCATTTATCAAGGTATTTTGGAAGCAGCTTCTGTATTATTCGTATATTGGGCAGCAATCCAATGGCCAGATCACACTGCAGCGAACACACCAGGTATGTCTGCAGCGGCTTTAAGTCAATTACAACATGCTGATGCGTTAACCATGGCCTTTGCAACATTAGGATTAATGCAACTATTCCACGCATTTAACGTGAAATCAGTTCATCAATCTCTATTTAAAGTGGGTGCCTTTAAAAACCGCGTCTTTAACTGGGCGTTACTATTATCATTTGCTTTAATGATGGTCATTATTGTTGTACCAGGATTAAATGATATCTTTAGAGTTTCTCACCTTGATTTATATCAATGGGGAATTGTTCTAGGTACTTCATTTGCGATTATTCCAGTTGTTGAAATTGTCAAAGCCATTCAACGTGCAATGGGTAAAGAATAATCAAACATTTTCGCTACTAGTTAGGATATCTAGCTAGTAGCGTTTTTTTTATCTGAAAAATATGCTAAAATAAACTCATTACGAAAAGGAGAGAATTTATCTATGCGTGTCGATTTAGGATATTATATTCAAATGATTAATCAAATTATTCAAGATACAGAAGCCGTTGGGGAAAAGATGAATCCCAAATTTGAAGAAGTGAAAAAAGCAATAGAAGCCAATCAACTTGCTGCTTTATCTTCTGAGCAATTGGCTGAGATTTTAGCTACTTTTAATGAAGGAACGCAAACATATAAAGCATACTTAGCCAAATTACAAGGACTCAAAGCACCAGCTAGAGTGATTGGTCTACATAAAAAATTAGTAGCTGCCTACCAAAAATATGTGCAAGGTTGCCTAGATATGATTGCCAGCCTTGAAGGTGAGGTAGATGTGGAGGCCTTTAATCAAGCTGAACAGTACCAAGACGATGCGACTGATACGATTGCTTTTGCGATTCAACGAATGACGATGCTTTTGATGAAACGTTAATGATAAAAGCACTTACAAAAAAGGAGAAAAATCTAATCTAAATATTAGTCAGTTTTTAGGATAAATTGTTTTACCTAGTATATAATAAACACATAACCAACAATAACCTTTTTATTTTTCATTTTACTCCTTAGTTGAGTAATTACTCCTTTTTCCGCTAGGCCTAACCAACCTAGTGGTTTTTTTTTTATTTGAAATGTAGCCAATCAATGTGAATATTTGTTTTGATTTATACTAGGCTACATTATACATAATCAAATAATCATTTTAATCTTTATTCGATAATTTTTTTGTAAATTCTTCATACATTATGTACTACTGTTTCCAAATAATAATAATAAAGCAATTACTCCTTTTAACAAGAAATAGGTGAAAAATAAATTTTTGACGGTATTTTGACTTTAATAATCTTGTCAAATGACCGATGTAATTATGTGTGGTTACTACTTTAAGTTATATTGTAAGGGGATGCATAAAGGGAACCATTGTTGTATGCTGCATAATTGGAGGAATGTAGAAAATGAAGACAAATCGAAAGAAAAAACGTTCAATAAAAGTAAAATTAACGTTAACTATTATACCCGTTGTCACTATTTTATTATTAATATTAGTTGGACTTTCCTATTCTATTTCTAGTAAAATGTTGCAAAGGGATGCTAACGATTTACTAGAGTCATCGGTTAAAAGTCAAGCAACTAGAATTGAGTCTTGGCTTAATGAAAACTTGTCTGCTTTTCAAACTGCAAAAAAGACTATTGAAACAACGAATCCGTCACTAGAACAACTACCAGGAATCTTAGATGGATACTATAAATTTGATTCTGATTTTCCAGATGGTTTATTTATTGCTGATAATCAAGGACATTTTTATAAAGCGAGTCAATCTGATATTGAAGTGAGTAATCCGACTTCTGAAATTTGGTTTAAAGAAGGTATGACACATGTAAATATGGCATTTGGTACACCACATAAACAAGGAAATGAGGAAGTGATTAGCGCTTCTGGAATTATTAATACTCCGGGTGACCCTCTAAAGGTTATTGCTGGTAATTTAACTTTAGATCGCGTATCTACTATTGTAAATTCTTTTATTAGTATGAAAGGTGCAAGTGCCTTTTTATACGATCAAGAAACACAAAAAATAGTGGCTGACCGTGAAAAATCATTTGTATCTCAAGTTCTTGGACAATCAAATCAGCCAAAATTTTATCAAGCTATGTCTAAAGAATTAAAGAAAAATGCTGAAGTTAGTCTTAAAATTGATGGTAATCTAGCTGTTAGCCGAAAAGTTAATGGTACAAATTGGGTGTTAGTTAGTTATATTCCTGAAAAAGTAATTTTAAGTGGTTTATCAAAATTACGTTTAATTATGGTTATTATTAGTGTATTTTCAGTTTTAGCATTAGGAATATTGATTGAACGTATGACAAATCGAGTGGTAAAACCAGTGAAAGATATGACGTCTGTAATTAAGACGATGGCAGATGGTGATTTTACTGTTTCAGTGAATAATAATGGTGATGATGAAATCGCTGAGATGGGACATAGTATTGAAGGTTTTATTCAATATATGCGTAATATGATTCAATCTATCACTCATATTTCAAGTGGATTGCAAGAACAAGCAAAAACTAGTGAAATGATTTCTAGAGATATGTACGATGCATCAGAAAGTCAATCTGTTTCAATGGATGAGTTGAATAACACAGTAGATCAACTTTCCCTTTCTGTTAATGATATTGCAGAAAATGCGATGCAACTTGCACAAATTGCAAATGATACAAAACAAAATAGTAATTTAGTGGAAGAAAAAATGAACGAAACGGTTGAAATTTCTGAAAAAGGTCGTTCAGAAATGCAACAAGTAGTAAATGCTATGCAAAATATCCAACAAAGTATCAATGATTTAGAGAGCTCGATTGGTCGTGTGGGTACTGCATCAAGTCAAATTGTTCAAATTATTCAAATTATTGGTGAAATTGCCCATCAAACAAACTTATTGTCTATTAATGCCTCTCTAGAAGCGGCTAGAGCTGGTGAAGCAGGAAAAGGTTTTGCTGTAGTAGCTACCGAAATTAATAAGTTAGCAAAAAATAGTGCAGATTCAGTTTCTCAGATTACAAATTTAATTTCGGAAGTTAATACTTTAGTTGAAGAAGCAGTGACGCAGGCAAATCACAGTTCAGATGATATATTAAATAGCTCTCAATTAATACGTACTGCAGTGGATAGTTTCGATTCGATTTTCCAAAATATTCAACAAACCAACCAATTAATTCAAGATGTAGTTGATAAAATTGATTTAGTCGATCAAGTAGCGACCAACGCTGCAGCTATCTCAGAAGAACAGGCTGCTAGCTCGGATGAAATTCATGCTACTTCCGAGACTACATTAACTCAGGCAAAACACATTTCTAATCATAGTAAAAATGTGGCGACAGAAGCTCATAAACTAGCTGATTCTTCACAACAATTAGCTAATCAAGTGAAACGTTTTAAAGTATAGATTGGAGTGATTTTGGTGAAGAAATATGTTCAAATAATATTATTAGCTTGTTGCTCTTTGTTCATCTTAACAGGTTGTGGATCAAGTAATGATAGTAAAAGTACAAGTGGTCAAAAATATTTAATGCTTGTGCAAAATGATACAGATGGTTTCATTAAGCAAATTATGGATGCTGCGAAAACACAAGCACAAAATCAGGGAGCAGAATTAACAATTAAAAGTGCTGATGGCTCTAGTGAAGTACAATTGGCACAGCTAAAACAAGGTGTTAAGGAAAAATATGATGCTATTCTATGCAGACCTGTAGATGCTGATACAGCGCAAGAGATGGAAGCTGTTGCTAAAGAGATTCCAATTGTATTTTTCAATGCTAGACCAAGTAATGATTTAATGATGCCAAATCGATTTATTTATGTTGGTTCAAGTGAATTGGCTGCAGGAAAATATCAAGCAGAGTACATTTTAGAGAAGTTAGGTAGTCGTGATGAAATTAATGTGATGATTTTACGAGGAGAGAATGGTAATTCAGCAGCACAAGAAAGAACCCTCGCACTAGAAGAAACGTTAAAAAAATCTGATAAAAAAATAAATTTCGTTTTCAATGATACTGCAAATTGGGATGCTGATACTGCTAAAAAGATGGTAGAAGTATTCTTACGCACTAAGCAACCGGTGGATGTAGTTGCATGTAATAACGATGTGATGGCACTAGGGGCATTGGAAGTGTTTGAACAAAATGGACTAAAACCATTGATTGTTGGGATTGACGCAACTACAGAAGCTCAAACTGCAATCAAGGAAGATCGGATGCAATTTAGTGTCTTACAATCAGGTAGTCAACAAGGGGAATACATAATTAAGGCGGCTAATCAACTTGTTAATAAAAAACGATTAAAAGATATTAAGTATGCAAACAAGCAAGAAACAGCAATCTGGGTTCCTCTATCAAAAATTGATAAATCAAATGCACAATAACGAATTGTCAAAAATATAAAGATTAAATAATAGAAATACAATCCGAATGTTCATTAATGATTTTATTGAACATTCGGATTGTTGTTTTTTATATACACGATATTAATATCCTTTATGCTATTTGCTTAACCGTTCTTTTAAGTGAATATCTTGATTGTTTTTTCGTAAATCTCTAAATTCAGCAGCAGCGGTAAAGAGAATGTCACTAGAGGAATTGACAGCCGTTTCAATTGCATCTTGTACCACTCCAATAATAAAGCCAACTCCAACGACTTGAATGGCAATATCATTGGAAATACCAAATAAACTACATGCTAGAGGAATCAATAGTAAAGATCCTCCGGCAATTCCACTGGCACCACAAGCACTTAAAGCAGAAAGGATACACAAAATTAAAGTTAATACTGGTGAAACTTGCATATCAAGGGTATGGACGGCTGCTAGTGTCATTGTTGAAATGGTAATGGCTGCTCCTCCCATATTGATTGTTGCACCCAACGGAAGTGAAATGGAATAAGCAGATTCAGTTAGTCCCATGTTTTTGGCCAGCAACATATTAATTGGAATATTGGCTGCTGAACTTCGCGTAAAGAAGGCTGGAATTGCACTGTTTTTTAAGCAGTAGAATACTAATGGATAGGGATTTTCTCTGATTAGGAAAAAGACCATAATCGGGTAGACGACTAGGGCTACAAAGAACATGGAACCAACGAGTAATAATAATAATTGTCCATATTGCAATAGTCCTTTTAGTCCAGTGGTTGCAACCGATTGAAATACTAAGCCGAATATTCCAAGTGGAGCAAAGGCGATAATTAATTGGACAACTAAAGTAATCGCTTGGGCAATTTCTTGGGTAGCTTTTTTCACAGCTGGACTTGCTAAGCGAAGAGCAAAACCAATTAATGCTGACCAGAAAAGAACGGCTAAATAGTTTCCTTCAATCATGGCTTGTAGTGGGTTTTGAACGATATTGGTTAGAATTGTATTTAATACTTCATTAATTGACTGTGGAGCAGCTTGCTGACTAGTAATGTGTTGAAGGGCAATTTTGACAGGAAAAATGAAACTAGCAAAGACAGCCACAACAGAAGCGCACAAGGTTGCTGCTAAATAGAGTGTGATAACGGGTTTAAGGTAACTTTTATTCTCACTATCATGTTGTGAAATCGAAGCTAAAATTAATACAAAGACCAGAATTGGAGCAATGGCCTTAAGTGCACCCACAAAAAGGCTCCCAAAAATTGTAATAAAAGTCAAGTGGGGTAAGAAAATGCCGCAAATAATTCCGAGTAATATACCGATTGCGATACGTTTTAATAGCGATAAATCTTTTAAAAATTCTAACAAGTATTTATCCACCTTTCAGATTTTTACTGAAATATATCATGAAAATGTTCTAAAATGAAGGAGTTCACTATTTTTCTAATCTAATTTTAATGTTTTGGTTAATGAAAAATATAGGTATAGTCCGTTTTTGAATCAATCGGTGTCAAAAAAAGGAGTAGAATATGAGAAAACTCGTAAGCAATCTATACTTACGAGTTTAGATAGTGATTAATGTTCAAAATTATCGACATAATTGCGATAATAATCAAGTAAATCTTCTTTTAATTTTTGATATTCCTCTTCAGTATACTCTTTATCTTTTAACGGAGCATAAAATTTAGGCATGTCTAAGTCTTTACGTAATCTATCAAGTACTTCTTGTAATGTCATTTGTTTGTCCACCTTAGAATAAGTCATATAATTTATAAAGTTTTTCAAAGCATACATTCATGCGTTCAAGATGACTCGCTAACAATTCATAATCATCCTTATCATGGAATAGAATTTGTTTCAATTGGAAATAAAAATCATCGAATGCATTGATATAGTTGCTGATTTCATCTGTTTGTAACTCAGTAAAGGTATCACAGCGAAGATATAGCTTTTCAGCAATTGCATAGACTTCAGCGGTAGTCAAGATAACGAGATTTTCATCATAGCGTCGACTTTGAACGAGTTCTAGTAAAGATTGACATTTATTATAGATATTTGAGGCATCTTTCACTAATAATTCTACGGGCGTTTTTGAAAACATTCAGCTTCATCCTCTCTATACAAATTTGACACAAACTGCTTCTGGTGCAAAGACATCTTTTTGCAGTAAGGTTAATTTTCCGGTTTGGGCATCACGTTGATATAAAGTAAGATTATCAGAATTTTGGTGTGCACAAACTAAAAATTCTTCACTTGGGTTTAAAGAAAAGTCACGAGGAAAGTCACCATAAGTATCTACGCGTTCAATAAAGGTTAAGCTACGTCCATCTTCAGCAATCGCAAAGACAACAATCGAGTTATCGCCACGGTTGGAACCATATAAGAATTTGCCGTCTTTCGTTACTTTAACAGCAGAACCACTGTTAAAACCTTCGTAATCAGCAGGTAATGTTGGGTAAGTGGCCAATACTTCAAAATGTCCATCGGCGCGATTATAAGCTAAGACACTAATGGTACTATTTAATTCACCAAATAAATAAGCGATATCTAGTGTTGGATGGAAAGTAAGATGTCTAGGGCCAGTTTTATCGGCTACTTTTAATTTGCTCGCTAAACTTAATTTGCCATCAGCACTTAAATCATAAGTATAAACAGTATCAGTTCCTAAATCACAAGCAACTAGGCGATGGTCAGGTGTTAAATCTGCATAGTGCGCATGAGGTTTGTCTTGGTTTTCGTGACTACCAGTCGGATCTGTATGGGTTACTTCGTCGGTTAACGTTAAGCTGCCATCTGCTTCAATTTTATAAACAGCAACTTGTCCTTTATGGTAATTTGCGCTAAAGACTAATTGGCGATCTTCATCCACCGCTACATAGCAAGGAGAAGCTCCTGGAGTAGTAACCGCATTCAATAGTTTGCCATCTTTTGAATAACTAGCGACACCGCCATTGCCATCTACACTAGTCACATTATATAAATTTCCTTTTTCACTTAAAGCAACAAATGTAGGACCACTTTCTTTAGTAAACAAAGTTAAATTTGTTAGCTCTTTCTTGTCTGTATCTAGTTCCACGGTATAGATACCTTGACTTTTCTTTTTAGTATATGTGCCTAAAAAAATCTTTTCTTGCATAATCAGACCTCCAATAACTTTTATAAAAATATTGTACCATAAAAAACATGAATTTACTCATATGAAATGAAATATGATATAATAAAGAAAAATTAGAGAACAGAGGGAATGTTTGATGGCACAAGCAAAGATTATTTCAATAGGTGACATGGTAGCAACAACCACCGAAAATATTTTAATTTTATTTGGCAAAAAAGCCACATCAGTTTTAAAAGATTATGCGGTGATTCAAGAATTTATCAATGAAGAAGCGAAAATCGTTCCTGGGATGGAGTTAAAATTCGGCGATCAAGTGTATCATGTAGAAAAAGTAGGAAATGCAGTGGAACATAACATGCATGAATTGAGTCATGTCAATATTTCATTTAATCCAGTTGATGAGGATAAGATGATTTCAAGCATGATTTATGTCAAACCTTATGTATTCCCTAAATTATCAGAAGGAATGATGATTACCTACGAAGAATAGGGGGAAAAGAGCATGCAGGAATCAAAGCATCAGGGAAAGATTTCTTGGTTTTGGCGATGGTTTCTAAATAATCAGATGACAGCTGTATTGCTAAATATCTTATTATTTTTATTAGTAGTCTTTACATTTACCAAGGTTTCGTATTTATTTGAGCCAGTTTGGCAATTTTTAGCTGTTGTGGGCTTACCGATTATTATGGCCGGTATTCTTTATTATTTGATGAATCCGCTCGTGGACTTGTTAGAAAATAAAGGAGTGAAGCGCGTTTATAGTATTATTGGTTTATTTATTGTCGTGATTGCCTTGATTGTTTGGGGAATAGTCGTCATTATCCCTAGCATCCAATCTCAGACGATGAGTTTTATCAACCATCTACCTGGATATATTGAAACCATTCAAAAAGAAGGAATGAAATTTTTCAATGATCCAACTTTGAATAAATTAACGACCGAGTTTCAAGATTCAGGTCAGAAATTACTTGATAATATTACTGATTTGGTCAAAAACTTATCGACTGTCACGATTAAAAATATCGGCAGTTTCTTTGGCACTTTGGCAACGATTGTGATCTCGTTAATCACCATGCCGTTTATTTTGTTTTATTTATTGCGCGATGGTAAGAATTTAGGGCCCTATATCGTACAATTTTTACCAACCAAATTACGTCAACCTACTTTAAGAATTTTAAGTGAAGCAAATGATCAAATCGCTTCGTATATTCGAGGACAATTAACGGTGGCTTTTGCTGTGGCGGTAATGTTTGTCATTGGTTTTTCTGTGATTGGCTTAGATTATGCGATTACTATAGGTGTGATTGCTGGCTTTTTAAATTTGATTCCCTATTTAGGATCCTTTTTAGCGATGGTACCTGCGATTATTTTAGGAATTGTAGGCGGCCCTATTTTATTAGTGAAAGTCTTAGTCGTGTTTGTGATTGAGCAGACGATTGAAGGACGTTTTATTTCACCATTAGTTTTAGGAAGTCAATTAGCCGTTCATCCAATTACAATCCTATTTGTATTATTAACTTCAGGAAAATTATTTGGCCTAGTCGGTGTGGTTTTAGGGATTCCGACCTATGCTGTATTAAAAGTAGTGATTAGCAATATCTTTCAATGGTATCAAGCACGTTCACGATTGTATGAAGAAATTGAAAACTCAGAAGAAAGATAAAAAGGGGGCTGACCCAAAAGTAGCTCCTGTATGAAAAAATAGAGGTCTTTCCATTTAGA
>SAMEA3387512__coassemble_987_pt1 | contig 32041 bp, 34 predicted proteins | sample SAMEA3387512__metabat2_high_PE_013 | metagenome-assembled genome bin SAMEA3387512 (sample SAMEA3387512) | Felis catus | biome: Faeces | place: United Kingdom | collected 2012 | reverse complement strand
CCCTTGCATTCATCTTTTAAACGTGATAAGTTTGGTGTATATACGAAAACGAAAAATTAATTAGTTTTTTATTTCACAGAATTAGGGAAAAAAGGAGTGAGAAAATGACCGAAAATTCAAATGAAAAAACGACAAATTCTAGAAGACAACGCCGAGAAGTCCAACTAGAGCATAGAAAGCATAAAACGGGTTGGATGTGGCACTTACCTTTAGCATTGATTGTTCTGGGAATTGCTTTTTTAATCGTGTTTATCTGGCATAACAAAGACCAGCAAAAAGTCGATACCTTTGAAACGGCTCAAAAACAACTGCTTAAACAGCAACGAATAGCTGATTTTAGTGAAGAAAAAGTTCAAGAAAAACGCTTATACACCGTAACTTTCCATCCGAAAAATGAAAAATTCACGAAAGAACAACCTTTAATAGAAGAAAAATTCCAAGAGATGAAGGTCGCTTTCCAGAAAAAACATAAAATTGATGCGGGAACAACTTGGATTAAAAAAATCGAAAAGCATGTCTTAAATCCAAAAATGAATAAAGTTGTGCTCTCTAGCCAATTTTTCACTTGGAATCCAGACAAAGAAAAATTCCATGCCCAGTCTTTACAACAAAGTGCACTTTTACTCTCTAGTGAAACAGGACAAACCCCAAGTGCCAAACAAATTATTGGTAGTGATGAAAATCTACTCACCATCAAACCACTTGTGCAACAAAAGATTTTAGAGCAAGTCAAAGCGCCTGATAAAGTGATTGATCAAGTCTTAAATTTAAAAAATCTGAACATGGATCAAAAGATGAAAATTCAAGATAATCAGCTAAAAATTACTTTAGATAAGAAAATTGGGAATCTGAAAACTGTAAGCTTACCTTTGAATTTAGTGTTACCTTATATCGATCAAAACTATGCCATAGGTCAAACCCAAGAGCAACTGCCTGGCCTCGATCCGAATAAAAAGTACGTTGCTTTGACTTTTGATGACGGTCCAAAAGCGCAAACCACCAATCAATTGTTAGATATTTTAGCAGCCCAACAAGTGAAGGCCACTTTCTTTATGTTAGGAAGTAGCGCACGTCAATATCCTGAGGTCGTGAAACGTGCGGCAAGTGAAGGGCATGAAATCGGTAACCACTCTAATGTGCATAATAATTTACGTTCGATGACTCCAGATGCAATCAAAACGGATATCCATGAAGCCGATAAGTCCATTTATCTAGCAGGTGGACAGCTACCTAAGATTTTACGTCCGCCATATGGTGCGATTAATACCCAGGGTGCAGAAGTCATTGATAAAGCGATTATTCAGTGGAATGTTGATTCTCAAGATTGGAAACTGAAAAATGCGCCACTGGTTGTCCAACATGTCCTACAAACGGTACAACCGGGTTCGATTATTTTGATGCATGATATTTATCAGTCTAGCGTTGATGCGGTCACCCCAATTATCGAACAATTAAAGGCACAGGGCTATGAGTTTGTTACGGTTGACCAGCTATTGCAATATCAAGACAAACCTCGTATGCAATACTTTAGCCAAGACGATGCCCGTACTGTATAAAAAAAAAGAAATCCTAGCCTACAGGTAAAAAGTAGACTAGGATTTTTTGATTTGCTATATTCTCTCGTAGCTGAACAAGCTACCTCACATCTTTGTTTTAAAATTCAGCAGAGTAGTTTGGTGCTTCTTTGGTGATTTGGACGTCGTGTGGGTGAGATTCGCGTAAGCCATTGCCACTCATGCGTACAAATTGGGCATTTTCACGTAAAGCTTCTAAATTAGCGGCTCCGACATAACCCATACCAGCTTTAAGTCCGCCAATCATTTGGAAGATAATGTCGGCTACACTACCTTTGTAAGCAACACGGCCTTCAATTCCTTCTGGCACAAGTTTGTTGGCTTCGTTGACACCACCTTGGAAGTAACGGTCACTAGAACCCTTTTCCATCGCTCCTAATGAACCCATACCACGGTAAGTCTTGAAACGACGACCTTGGTAGATTTCGAATTCACCTGGAGATTCATCCGTACCAGCTAACATACTTCCTAGCATCACCGCAAAACCACCAGCGGCTAGGGCTTTGACGATATCGCCAGAATACTTGATACCACCGTCGGCAATAATGGCTTTTCCGTATTTGCGTGCGACACTTGCCGCATCATAAATCGCTGTTAATTGTGGCACACCGACACCCGCAACGATACGAGTCGTACAAATAGAACCAGGTCCGATTCCGACTTTGACCACATCGACACCGGCATCGTATAACGCTTTGGTCCCTTCAGCCGTCGCCACGTTCCCCGCAATTAAAGTCGCATCTGGGAAAGTTTCGCTGATTTCTTTAATCTTGCGTAAAACCCCTGCACTATGACCATGCGCCGTATCAATGACAATCGCATCGGCACCTGCTTGCAACAACGCTTGGGCACGCTCAAAGGTATCGCTTGTCACCCCAACAGCTGCGGCCACTAATAAACGACCATGTTCATCTTTAGCTGCATTTGGAAACTCAATTACTTTTTCGATATCTTTAATCGTAATTAAACCACTTAGACGGCCTGCTTCATCCACGATTGGTAATTTTTCGATTTTATGTTGTTGTAAAATCTTTTCGGCATCTTTTAGTGAAGTTCCGACTGGCGCTGTCACTAGATTTTCTTTCGTCATGACTTGTTCAATTGCAATCGAATAATCTGTCACGAAACGCATGTCACGGTTGGTAATGATACCGACTAATTTGCGGTTTTCCAATGTTTCAACAATTGGCACACCGCTGATTCGATATTTACTCATCAAGTGTTCGGCATCACTGACTAAATCTTGTGGTGTTAAGAAGAATGGATCAATGATAACGCCACTTTCTGAACGTTTTACCTTACGAACTTCATCTGCTTGAGCTTCGATGGACATATTTTTGTGAATAACCCCTAGCCCACCTTGACGTGCCATCGCAATCGCCATTTTGCTATCAGTGACGGTATCCATACTTGCACTAATAATCGGAATATTCAACTTGATATTTTTCGCAAGCTGCACACTCATATCGACATCATTTGGCAAAACATGACTTTCTGCCGGAATAAGCAAAACATCATCGAACGTTAATCCTTTTTTCGCAAACTTTGTCTCCCAATTTGACATTTCTTCACACACCTCGTTTAATAAATTTTTGATTGGTTTTATGTCAAACAATCGTGATTTTCAGCGATTGGTCCGGCATAAAAATTTGGATATTTTTAATGATGAAAATAGCAAAAAAATCAAGATAAGTCAAGGATTCTTGCTAGATTCTCATCAAATTGCTAAGGTTGGGGGAAATTTATCGCTCATTTTATCAATCATTTATCGTTCATTTGTCGCTCATTTTCTGACCATTCTTCTATAGACGTAGCGCAAAAACACCTGCAAGCACGAAACTTACAGGTGTTTGTGTCTATTCGTTTATAAGATTTTGATTACGATAATAAATCCACGCTTCAACGACCAAGGCCAAAATAGCAATCATAAATACGACACGAACGCCAAAATACTGGGCTAGGCTACTCATGGCTAAGGTAAACAAAGAAAAACTAAGCGTACTAATCACTTCTAAGGCAGCATATAGATGGACCAACTGATTTTCTGCCACCGCTGATTGAAGTAAGACGGTTTCCGGAATTTCTTTCAATTGTGAGAAAAAGCCAATCCCCACTGAACAAATAAGAAAAATCCAAGCATTCGCACTCACTAAGCCAATCAACGTCATACTCGCAGCAAAAAGTAACGCCAAAATAATACTCTTACCCTTTTTGTCACTCACCTTTTCAGCATAGCGATAAATCAAAGCACCACCTAAAATGATGCCCAGCGAATAAGTCGTGTTGATATAACCCCAATAATGCTCATCCTGATGCAAAATCTGCGTAACGAAAACCAAAATAATTGAGGAAACCCAAATACTATTGGCTAAAATTTCGAACAAATTACAACCAACCACCACACTCAAGGTCTTGTTTGTAAAAATGAAGCGCCACCCTTTTGTCACACTTTGCCAACCGGTCTCATTTTCGATAACCTCACACTGGGCAGTAGGCAAAACAAAGGATAGGATGCTCGCCAACAAATACAACGCAAAAATAACCCACAAGCTACCTACTAAATGCAAATAGCCATACAAGATACCACCTAAGGACCAGCCGACAACCGAAATTATCTCACTAATGGTCGCAAACAAGGCATTTCCTCTAGCTAAATCCGTCAAGTAGGTAGGAATTAAAGCAGAACTCACCGGCTGCGCAAAACCATCAAAAATCGAAATCCCTACAATACAAATGTAAACAATGGCAATAGGATAAGCACAAATGTTTAAACTAACGACCAATAAGAGTAAAAGTAGCGTCTTAGCCAATTGCGTAAAACTCAACACTTGATTCATTGGCAATTTTTTGGTCACTAATGGCACCAAAAAGCTGGCGATAAAAGCACTTAAACCAATTAATACAGGAATGACGGTGGTAGCCATCACAGAATGCGTGACTAAATAAATATCCGCTATCAAACTTAAGCGTAAAAAAAACATCAGCCAAGTTAGCTAGCGATTGCGAAGTTACTAAAAGATAAAATGAACGAAACATGAAAAATCTCTCCTTTAATCATAGATGATCAGGCGAAATTTAGCATCTCTAGCTTTTTTGGCTATTCAATTCAATGAGACAAGCGAGCTAGCAATACCGTTCGCCTGTTATAGTTCGATGTTTCGTATCTTACATTTAGCTTCTTCCTCTCTATTTTACTATCACGTTTTTGTTGTTTTAAGAGTATCGTAATTTTTTCACAATGTCAATATAAAAATGAAAATTTGATGAGATTTAGTTGGGCTATCCTGATTCATTTTTATCATGAAAAATTGACACGCTGAGGCATATTCGATTTTCACCACATTTGTATTGCAGATTACTTACTTATGGCATACAATGTAAGAGAAAGGTGTGATTATATGAAAAACGCAACAGTTAGTGCACGTGTAGAATATCAAGTAAAAATAGAAGCTGAAGAAATTCTAAAAAATCTAGGAATCCCTGTATCTGTTGTCATTAACTCTCTTTATCGACAAATCATTTACAAACACGGTATCCCTTTCTCATTAAATCTTCCACAAGAATTTCCTACATTAGATTCCTTAACTACTGAAGAGCTAGAAGCAAAGTTAAGTCATAGCTATGAACAGTCTCTCAATGGTGAGGGACGTCCATATACAGAAGTTTTTGACGAATTAGAAAGTGAACAGTAGAGATGGAAAAATATGAAATTATTATGACGCCCGATGCCATTAGTGATTTAAAAGGGTTAAATAACTATATTTCTGATGTATTAGCTTCCAAATATATTGCTCGGTCTTATCTAGATGAAATACGTAAAAAAATAAGTAGCTTAGCACATATGCCTGAAAGAATTAAATTGATGGAACAAGAACCTTGGCACTCAAGAGGTATTCGGTATATGATAGTCAAAAATTTCAATATTTATTTTCGAATTGATAAAACTGAGAATAGAGTGTATATTCTAAACATTATTTACGCAAAACGAGATCAGTTATCACAGCTTATAAAGAATAAAGAACATATTTAGTTGAGTCTTCTCATTTCATTTCTATAAATATAAAAGCACATAAATAAACACCTGCAAGCACGAAACTTACAGGTGTTTTCGTTTACCTTTATTATTAATATAAAAATAGATTGCCCGTTTCTTTACTTTTCATATAAGCCTTTTTAGATATAAAGAAAGTAAAAATTAACAAAGATAATAAGATAATCGTAAATATCAGCCAAATATTATTCGATATCGCTTGTTTAAAAAATATTCCTCTAACCAAATACAAACAATAAGTAGATGGGAATATAAATGAAAAAAATCTAACTATTATCGGAAAGGCTACAACTGGAATACTAGTTCCAGATAAAATTTTCATAGGTTCATCACAAATTGTAAACAGATAATTGGAATCTCTAGAAACTAAGAATAATGCATTAATAAACGCTCCCCACACAATTGATGAAATAATAATTATTACTAGGGATAGCAGACAAGAAAAAAGTAGTCCAAAAGAAATTTCTCCAACTATGATAAATAGTATGGTTATAAAAGATAAAAACATCCCTATATTTGTTAAGATTCCACCCATAGAACGACCTATTAAAAAATTCATTAAAGATATAGGTGTAATAAAAACGGATTCTAAAGTACCATTCTGCCTTTCGTATATTAATAGAAATGCACTTTGAACCATTGACCAGTAACAATTATATACTAATGTTCCAGATATAAGAAATACGAGCAAATCAGTTTGATTTTCAATCCCAAATTTACTTAGAATAGATAGATCAAATGACTTATATGTATAAAAAGTCTGAAAGAAAATGATTATTGGCCAAGCAATCAACGACATAAAATTACTCAATGAATTTTGATAATTTCTTTGTTGCTTAATTATCTCTGCCTTCAACATTATAAATTCTTTTTTAATACTTTTCATTCCAAATCTCCATTAATGAATCTTCTAAAGACGGTTCAACAATATTAATCGAATTAAAAACTATGTTCTCTTGTTCATTACATAAGGAAATAAATTCCTGAATAATATTATCTTTTGACTTTATAATCAAAGTGTCTCCATTTTCCCAATTAAAATCAACAGGAAATTTCAAAGAGTTAATGACATTATCTACATTATTTTTTGCATTATCTTCAAAAGTAACTTTTATAGTTTTTTCAGGTATAATACTACTGATTAATTCATCCGTTGTTCCTTCTTTTAAAATTATCCCATTGTCTAATAGATAGATATAGTCACATAACTCTTCTACCTCTTTTAAATAATGAGTTATTAAAAGTATTCCCTTATTCAATTCTTTAGCCAACCTAAGAATATAATGACGTAACTCTTTAGCAATAACAATATCTAATCCTAATGTCGGTTCATCAAGTAAAATATAATCCAGATTATTGATTAACCCTTTTGCTATTTGTAATCGTTGTTTCATACCTTTAGAATACTTTTCAACAGGAATATCAGCTACATCTAAAAGCTTCACAATTGTGAGACATTCTTTAATTCTATTATCTAGTTTCTTTTTTTCTATTCCGTATAAACTACCGAAATATTCTAAGTTTTCTCTTCCGGTTAGTCGCCAATAGATATTTCTTTCTCCTCCAGATATAACATTAATTTTTTCCTTTGATGATTTCTCGTCAATATTGATATCCACACCATCAATTGTTATGCTACCACTTGTTGGAGTTAATAAAGTAGAAAGCATTCTAATAGTAGTGGTTTTACCAGCTCCATTTGTCCCAAGCAATCCTACTATATTTCCTTTAGGTACTTGGATATTAATTCCTTTACTCCTTTTTGAATAACTCAGATTAGATTATATCTGACTGCCAAGGAAATAAATAATCTCCCTTAGCAGCATGAGCATTTTCATCCCAAAAAACTTGATATTCATATCTCTTTTTTTCGAGAATATTTAATATTCTTTTCTTTATATGAGGAGTTATTTCTATCTTTTCTATTGACTCTATCGGGATCCATTCTAGATTTCCCTCTGGACCGACTTCTAGTAGTTCACCTTCAAATTTTGTACAAAGAAAGTCAAGATAAATATATTGTTCATGCTTTATTTCATTTATATATCCCGATATACCATACAAATCTAAGGATAAAACATCTAATCCAGTTTCCTCTTTTACTTCTCTTATAGCAGAATCTGAAAAAGTTTCAGGAAACTCTACTTTGCCTCCAGGAGGAACATAACCACCAAAATCTCCTTTATTTCTATCTATCATTAAAATGCAATCATCTTTTATAATTATGACTATATTCCAAAATTTATAGTTATTTTTCATATGAGTATATTGTCCCCTTTTTATTTATATATTTAAAATTACATAGATTATCTTTATCGTTTAAATTAACCCTACAAAATCTTCCGTATTTACTCAGATTACTATCAGGTATTCTTTTTGAAATTTAAGACAATACAGAATTAAAATTATATTTTTAATTATACTCTAATAATATATTAAAGTCACATTTTCCTAAATAGTTTTTTTGGTTCCAAAAGATTGTATAGTTAAATTTTTCGTTGATAAATATCCATTTTCCCTGATTTAGAAAAAATTTCTAACACAATTTTTGAAAAGATTCTATTAGGTAATGCAGCTAAAATTTAACAAAGTTACTCAAAAAAACTTAGTATAAATTAAATACTTAATAAAAGAGAAAAAATCCGAATATTCAACTTGATTAGCAATAAATCAATGTTGGATATTCGAATTATTTAAATATTTATTTTTACTAGTTCTGTATTATTTTATTTAAATTAGACTTCACAACCTTTTATTTCAATGCGATGATTTGGTCGTAGTGTGCTTTTTGGTCGATATGGTGGGCGATTTCGATAATGGTTAGTGGTAGGCTCAAAATCAACTCATGGATTTTCTTGGCGTTTTCTGGGTCAAGGGAGGCCGTGGCTTCATCAACTAAAAGCACTTCCTTTTGACGCAATAACGAACGCGCAATCTCTAGGCGAATCTTCTGCCCACCGGAGATATTTTCCCCATTGTTTTCAATTTTCACATTCAAAATATCGGTAAATTCCGAAGTTAAACCTACTTGATCGAGCGCTTTTAGCATTTGTTCATCGGTAAAATCAGAACCTAACGCTAAATTGTAACGGATGGTCTGATTAAATAAATGTGGACTTTGTGAAATCAAGCCAATATTAGCCGCAAAATTGTCCACTGTCTGACCACTTTTTTCGTGAAAAATAATTTGTCCCTCATCCAACGTTTCATCGCCTAAAAGCATCGCAAAGAAGGTTGATTTCCCACAACCACTCGGGCCAGTTAAGAGATATTTTTTCCCACGTTCAAAAACTTGTGAAAAGTTTGTAAACAAGGTACGTTCGCCAAAACTTTTAGCTAATCCTTCTACTGCTAACTCGCCTAATTGTGCCGAAGAAGTTTCGTGAACAATAAGAGGCGTCTCTTCTAATGCAAAGATTTCGGCAAACTTATCCTTAATGGAATTACTTGCTCTGAGTTGATTATAACAGTCAATCGCTTCTCCTATGCTAGTACCAAACGATCTAGACGCTACAAACATCGCAATCAAACTCGCCATCGTTACACCAGAAACACCCAAACTTTGAAGATAAAAACCGATAAACAATGGTAAGACTTGAGCGATAAACCCAACTAAACCTAAAACAAATTGTGCCCCTTTACGGATGATACTCGCTTTTTTTCGCGCATTTTCATAAGCAACTGTTGCGTCATTCACTTGTGAAAAAGCAGCATCCAAAGCTTGATTCATGCGTAAAGTTTGCTGACCATTCATCGCGTCCATGATTTTTGATAGCAAGGTACTACGAGTCGTCGATTGTTTGCCCCCTGATTCATCAATTTTTTTATCAAAGGCGTGACGGACAAAAATCGATAACGTTGCACAAACGATAAATAACGCACCTACAATGATATTTTGATATAACAAATACGCAGATAACACGATGATGAATTGTATTCTCACTAGCACCAATAACGCCATTGTCATATATTGTTGAAAGAAGAATTCGACATCTTGCGTTAAAATGGCGATTTGCTCGTCTTCAGTATAGGAGTGCTTGCGTGTCGTGAGTAGCTGATACAATTTCACTCGCAACTCGCCCGTACGATAGACCATATAATAATTGCTCAACAGATTATCCGCTAACATCAAAGCATAAAGTACAAGATAAACGCACAAACCATAGAAGATAAAGCTCCAGACTTGATCCATTCCTTGTGCGTGTTCAAGCGTGAAAAGTCGTTTTAAAATCAATGGTTCACACAAAATACACAGCGTTGAAATAAAGCCAGTGAATGTTATCAGGGCTACAACCTTTTTTCCCATAATTTTGACAAACATCTAAGCCACCTCCCAATCAATCACTGCATCATATACACTTAAATCGTCTACATAATGCGCCACTTCGATAATCATAATTGGTAGTGAAAGTAGGAGTTGACGGACTTTACGTGCATTTGCTGGATCGAGTGCCGCAGTAATTTCATCGGCGAGTAGGATATCTTTTTGACGCAATAAAAAGCGTGCAATCTCTAGACGTACCCGCTGACCGCCAGAAACATTTTTCCCATTATCTTCCACTTGAAAATCCAAACCTTCAGGAAATTCTTGATCCAATCCGACTTGTTGTAAGACCGTTAACAATTGCTCCTCTTGAAAATTTTGACCAAGGCTGAGATTTTCGCGGATAGTCGCATTGAATAGATACGGATTTTGCTGAATCATCCCGACATTTTGCGTGAAGTCTGTAAAGGAGTGCTGTAAATGATCATAAACTGCAATCTTCCCTGCATCGAGGGTTTCTTCTTTACTAATGAGCTTAAGTAAGGTACTCTTACCGCTACCACTTGCCCCACGAATTAAATAATGCTTGCCGGCTTCAAAAGTATAGTTAAAATCCTGTAAAATACGTTTCTTATCAAAGCTTTTCGCAACATCCGTACAGACCAAACGTTGAAGCTGTTCGACATAATTCGTTTGCGGGCTTTCTGGGACTTCATCGAGCACTGCATAGACTTTTTCTGTCGTGCTTTTTGCTTCTTGAAAGGCTAACAGCGAGTACATCATCGTTTGTAATGGATTGGTTAATGTGCCTGAAGCAATAAACATCGCCACAAGTGCTGCAAAATTCGTTTCTTCAAAAAAGTGAGGGAATAAAAAGTATAAGGCAATCGGTACTACTCGACCTAAAAACATAGTAATCCCATTAAAGAAAAATAGAAAATTATAGATATAGTAGTATTTCGCACGTTTACTTTCATAATCCATAATCTGCGTTTTCATATCGGCAAATGTCGCTTGATTAGCTTGATTATGTAAAATGGTGCCTCGACCTTTCACAAAATCCATCAACTGCGCCATCACCTCGTTACGGGCAACCCCTTGCGCTTCACCGACTTTTTCCGTATAGCTATTTAGCAATAATTGTGGCAGAGGTCGCAATAAAGAAAGAATAACAAATAGTAGACCGAGTTTCACATTTTGTAAGATAAGATAACCCGACACTGCACAAAAACTAAGTAGCATGGCAACAAATTTAAACACTTCTTCTACATAGTAATCATGGAAAAATTCGACATCTTGGCTCAAAAGATTAATGGCATCGGATTTGGCTGCTTTTTCATTGGCATATAATTTCCGTTGCGCCAATTGTCGACGAATATTGACCAAAGCTTCTTGCGTGGCTTCAGAGGTTACTACATCGGATAGATACTGCAAACCATTAAAAAGCACATACACGCCTAGACCAGATAAAGTCAACTTCAATAACGAAGCCATGTCCGTTAGCTGATTTGTATTTAACACTTTGTCAATGACGATGGGCGAAACTAACCCCCAAAAGGCGCCGAGAACTGCCATGACGAAAAATCCTAAGCGCCAGCGATGTACATAACGAAATAACCGCATAAAAACACTCCTTTTTTCTGTTTTCTTCACTTTAACATAGATGGAAGAATCGTTTAAAAATTTCCCATATATGCAAGTTGGTATTTTCAGACAATTCTTATTATGCTCTCATCATACAGCATCGCCGTTTGTATTACAATTGTTTTATAAAAAAACGAATCAAAACAGTTTATACTCACAAAAAACTGCTTCGATTCGTTATTTAACAATTTTGATTTTTCCGTTTTTCAGGCACCACACACGATCAAAAAGCGCAAGTAAGTCTTTGTTTTGGTGAATAGTTAATAACACGGTTCCTTCATCATTTAGTACTTTAAGCAACTCTTTTTTTAATTGTTCTGCATCCATCGCTGAAAAAGGTTCATCTAAAATTAAGAATGGCGATTGATGATTTTGTTCTCTTGATAGATACATTCTTTGTTTTTCTCCACCAGAAAGGTTAATAATATTTTATACTATTTACAACTCTCTAAGAATATATCCCATATATGCAATCTAACTATCACTCCCCAACATTTTAGCTAATTCTTCTTCAAATGAACTAGCAATATTATGACAATCTACCATTTTTAATCCAGCAATAATATTTCTCATTTCAATAATCGCGTTATCCTCTCCATCTTTTTTATATCTGAGCATTTGTTTAGCAAAATAAAAATAATAACGTTCATAAATTTCTGTTTCCTGAAAAAAGGTCATTTCTAGTTGTTTTTCAAAATAATGTGCATCTAACCATTTATTTCGTTCAATACACATAATGAAAGCATTAACATTCATCGAAGCAATGATTCTTCTATTTTTTGAAATCTCTCTATACAAATCCGTCCGACGATTCATTTCTTTTAACAACATCATGCTCATTTCATGATTTAAAGAGGATAACAAATTAGAAAAAATCAACAATTCATATTCTCCCCAATAATCCACTTTCATCAAATAATCAATGACAAATTCCATATCTTCTTCACTATGTGTTTTTTTATTCGTAAGATTTCCTAAATATATCTTAATAATAATAGTATTTAAACGTTTAAAAATATTTAATTCGTCCGTTTTTTCTTTCTGTGCAATCAACAACTTATTTAATCCAGCTACATCTTTACTATAGAATAGCGTTTGTATTTTTTCCCATGGACCACTTATTTCATCTTTTTTAAAATCGTTCATTACATACATAAATTCATCTACAGGCATTTTGATTTTTCGTAAAGCCTTAATAAATTTTGTTATTGTTAAATCGCTTTCTCCTTTTTCAAATCTAGATAACTGTGAAGTAGATAAACCACTTTCAGCAATATCTTTTAGACTTAGACCTCTTGCTTCGCGATAAGTTTTAAAAATTTCTCCATAGTTCTCCATAATATCCTACTCCTTGCATATATGGGATAAACAAAAACTTACTAGGTAATCCCTTTACTCATTTAGCTGCAATACCTTATTTAAATGTTCCTCAAAATTTTCAGCTAGATGCTCGCTATCCGCTATTTTGACTGCAGCAATAATTTTGTTAATCACTTCTAAATATTTCTCATCTTTTAAAACTTTATAATTATAAATATTTTTAGCATATTTAAAAAACAACCGCTCATATAAATCCGTCTCTTCAATATCCATTCGTATAATTTGTTTTTCGATATAATCCGCTGAAATAAAATCATTTGCCTCAACACAGGTAATATAAGCATTGATATTCATAATGATAATTAACTTTTTATTTCTAGGAATATCTTTATAAAAATCCACTCGTCGATTCATCTCTCGCAACAACGTCATATATAATTGCGGTTCTAACACATCAATCACACTGGAAAAAATTAATAGTTCATATATTCCCCAATATTCGACACTAAATAAATACTCGCTTAACTCTTTAATATCCTTTAATTCATACTGATTACAAGAATTTAAAAATGACAATCTAATTTTTATAATCAAAATATGCAACCTATGATAAATTGAATCATCCGTCTTTTCTTGGTAAGTAACTAATAAGTTTTTCAATCCCTTAGCATCATGGTTTATGAGATATTTATTTATCTGATACAAAAGTTCACTCAAATCATCTCTTTTAAAGTTATTAACGACATAAAGATATTCATCAATGGAAATATTCATTTTTTTCAAGATTGCAATGAATTTCGTAATCGTCAAGTCACTTTCGCCATTTTCAAAGCGTGATATTTGTGAAGTAGAAACGCCCATTTTTGAAATATCTGCTAAGCTTAGATGTCTAGATTCTCGTAATTTTTTAAATACCGTTCCAAAATCTTCCATAACCTCTTCCCCTCGTCCCTTATATGGGAAATAAAATGATATACCTAAATTTGTCTATATAATAAGAAAAAACACTTATAATAGATTTACAACCTATTCTTATTATAAGTGAATCTGTTTGTAGCAACAATATCTACTTACTATCGACATAATATAATGTACCTATTCTTCAATAACTATTGTGTATAGGGTATCCATGATTCATCCTGTATAAATGAATTCAATCAAATTGCCAAAAAAACAGCCCACAAACATCTCTGAAAAAAAGACGTTTGTAGGCTGTTGATTGTTTCAATTAGTTATTTTTGACGAGTGCGTGGGCTGGATAGGCTGCTGACGATATTGAATTTTTTCTTCAAATAGAAACGCAATCCTAAAGCAATGGCCCCTAAAATCATCATGATAATTGGATTTAAGATTGGCTGTGGAATCAAGGCACTTCCCATGATTACGACAAACCATAATGCAAAGCTACCAACTAAGATTGCAATGACCTTACCCCCACGAGGACGATTTTTCACATCCGCACCAGGCATTTGGTATTGATAGACATAGCGGTGCATCAGATAGAAGACCCAGCCCCCAACCGCTGCCGTACCAAATAACGTCAACACGCCATATGGTTGGGCTTGTCCTTTGCTAAACTGAGCAACTAGACCGATAAACAGACCGAATAATCCCAATAACAATAAGAAATTATCTAACCAAATCATCCCTGGTTGGCTATTTGGTTTGGTTTCTTGCGCTGGTTTATTAATAATCGCATCTGTACGCTCAGAAACAGTGCCAAACAATTGACGCGCAGTTACGCCACTTTTTTGTTCACGCACCAAAACTGGCAACATCTCATGTAAAACAACGGCTAATTCTTCTTCAGAGAGGTTCGCTGCGTTTAATGCTTTTTTCAAGTCAAAAATATATTGCTGATTACGCTTGGTGAGTTGTGTTTCTAACTCGCGGTTTTGTGCAACATATTCTCTAAGTGTTTCTACTTCCATCTACTTTCCAAGTTCCCCTTTCCAATTACTGAATAGTCAGTAAAGCGGATTCTTATCTACATTGTAACAAAATTTTAGGCTTTGTGATAGAACTTTTTTAAACGTTAAATCTAAAGAGCATAATATCGCCGTCTTGCACTTCGTAATCTTTACCTTCTAAACGGACACGACCAGCTTCTTTCGCCGCATGCATCGTCCCATAATGATCTAAGTCTTCAAAAGATACGGTTTCAGCACGGATAAAGCCTCGTTCAAAGTCAGAGTGGATAATCCCCGCACATTGAGGAGCTTTCATGCCTTTTCTAAAGGTCCAAGCACGGACTTCTTGCTCACCGGCTGTAAAGTAAGTCGCTAAACCTAATAAATCATAGGCTGCACGAATTAATTGATCTAAGCCTGATTCTTCAATGCCCATCGCTTCTAAAAATTCAGCTTTGTCCTCTTCTTCTAACTCGGCAATTTCTTCTTCTGCCCGTGCACAAACAATGATGACTTCTGCATTCTCACTTGCTGCAAATTCCTTTACTTGTTTAACGTAAGGATTGTTCTCGCCATCTGCCACTTCATCTTCTGCCACGTTTGCCACGTACAAGACAGGTTTGGTTGTTAATAAGAATAGTCCTTTCACAATTTTTTGTTCTTCATCGGTAAATTCGACGCTACGAGCTGATTTTCCTTCTTCTAAAACAGGTTTAATCTTATCTAAGACTGCCAATTCCGCCACCGCATCTTTATCTTTGGTTTTAGCGACTTTGGCTACACGAGTATAGCGTTTGTTCACAGATTCCAAGTCCGCTAGCACCAACTCTAAATTAATCGTTTCGATATCGGCAATTGGATCCACGCGACCTTCTACGTGGGTAATATTCTCATCATCAAAACAACGGACCACATGACAAATCGCATCCACTTGACGAATGTGGCTTAAAAATTGGTTTCCTAGTCCTTCCCCTTTACTTGCGCCTTTTACAATTCCGGCAATATCGGCAAATTCAAAGGTGGTTGGGACTTCTTTTTTCGGTTTGACTAATTCTGTTAATCGTTTCAAACGCCAATCAGGGACTTCCACCATGCCGACGTTAGGATCGATTGTCGCAAAAGGATAGTTCGCTGCTTCTGCGCCAGCTTTTGTAATTGCGTTAAATAAAGTAGATTTGCCGACATTTGGTAAACCTACAATTCCAGCAGTTAATGCCATTTTTATTGTTCCTCAGCTTTCACTAATATTTTCTTCATTTTTTTGGTAAATTCGCGTCTAGGCATCATGACGATATGCGCACATCCTAGACATTTTATTTTGATATCGGCACCCATGCGAATGATTTGCCAACGATTCGTCTTACAGGCATGCGGTTTTTTCATTTCAACAATATCATTTAAATCAAACATACGCCTCACCTATTTCTTTTTTCGCTAATTTTTCACGGACTTTCATCAAGGAATAGCCTAGCAAATTACTGCCTTATTTTTATGAATCAAAATGAATATCCAAAATATCTAAAATACGGGTTAAATCATTTTGTGAGAGGTATTCGATTTCGATTTTACCTTTGCCGTTTTTCTCCTGGATAGCTACACTGGTGCCAAATTTATCCATCAAACGCTCTTCACTTTCACGTAAATAATACGGTTTTTCTTTCATCAAGCGCGGAATTTTTTTCTTCTCTTTGGCTTCATTCATCTCAGAAACGAGTTTTTCCAATTGACGGACAGTAAGATTTTCTTTGACGCAACGGTTGGCTAGTTTTAATAAATTGCTCTTATCTTTTAAGCCTAGTAGTGTACGGGCTTGTCCCATCGATAGGCGCTCTTCTTGGACCATTTCTTTGACCAATTTTGGTAAAGATAACAAGCGCAAATAATTGGCGATATACGGACGACTCTTGCCTAAACGCTCAGCCACTTGCGCTTGCGTTAATTTCAAGTTTTTCATCAGCATATCATAGGCCTCGGCTTCTTCTAGCGGATTTAAATCTTCACGCTGCAAGTTTTCCAAGACCGCAATTTGCATCATCATCTCTTCGTCAAAGTTACGGATAATTGCAGGAATATTCGTTTTGCCTGCAAGTTTTGAAGCTCTAAAGCGACGTTCTCCGGCAATGATTTCATATCCTTTAATCTGTGAACGACGGACAATAATCGGTTGAAACACACCAGAACGTTCGATGGAGTTGGCCAATTCTTTTAACGACTGCTCATCAAAAGTTTTTCGCGGTTGATAAGGATTTGGTCGCAATTCATTGAGCGGTAAGTCCAGTACTTCTTCTTTTTTCACATCGACTTCTTCAATATCTTGGAATAACGCATCGATGCCACGTCCTAAACCTTTGCCTTTATTTTTCACGCGCTAACACTTCCTTTGCTAGAGCTTGATACACTTCGGCTCCTTTTGAACGAATATCATAATCGATAATGCTCAAGCCATGACTTGGTGCTTCTGATAGTCTGACATTACGCGGAATCACTGTTTCATACACTTTTTCCTGGAAGTAACGGCGCACTTCTTCGACTACTTCAGCTCCGAGATTAGTTCTGGCGTCAAACATCGTCAACAAGACACCTTCAATGGCCAAATCTGGATTGAAATGTTTTTGCACCAAACGAACCGTATTTAATAACTGACTCAAACCTTCTAAGGCATAATACTCACACTGTACCGGAATCAAAATGGAGTCACTCGCGGTAAAAGCATTGATAGTTAAATGACCTAAAGAAGGTGGACAATCAATCAAAATATAATCGTAATCGTCTTTAATTTCATCTAAAGCTAATTTCAAACGAGACTCACGAGCCATCATGGAAGTCAATTCAATTTCGGCACCGGCTAATTGTAAAGTCGCCGGCACAATAAATAAATTTTCACGACTGGTTGGTAAAATCGTCTCTTTAATGTCGACTTCATTGACTAAAATATCGTAAATATCTTCTTTGACGTCGGGTTTTCTGATCCCTACGCCGCTTGTTGCATTTCCTTGGGCATCGATATCGACTAACAACACTTTCTTGCCAAGATAAGCTAAACTAGCCCCTAAATTGACGGTCGTTGTTGTCTTACCGACGCCTCCTTTTTGATTTGCTACTGAAATAATGCGTACCAACTCGTGCACCTCCATAAATTATTGAATCGGTTTTTTATTGGGTAATCCTGGTTTGCGCGGATATTTATTCGGCGTTTCTTTGCGCTTTTGAATCACTAAAATATGACGCTCATCGTTTAACTCCGGCAACGTAAAGGCGATATCTTCTATAAATTTTCCGCCTAATGTGGCAATGGCTTTTTGCGCTTCTTGCAGTTCTTCTTCACTTTTCGCTGCTTTTAGTGCATAGAAGTAGCCCTGTTTTTTCACCAATGGCAGACACAATTCGCTCAAGACATTCAATCTCGCCACCGCCCGTGCAGTCACATAGTCAAACTGTGCGCGGAATTTAGGATTTTGCCCGAAAGTTTCCGCCCGATCATGGTAAAACGCCACCTGCTCTAAGCCTAGTTCAGCCGCTAAATGCGTTAAAAACTGGATGCGTTTGTTTAACGAGTCCACAATCGTCACCTTTAACTCAGGAAAAACAATTTTTAACGGAATACTTGGAAAACCCGCTCCTGAGCCGACATCGCACAATTTGGCATTTTCGTCTAATTGCAGGGCCAAACCAAGCATAATCGAATCATAAAAGTGCTTGAGATAGACTTCTTTTTCTTCCGTAATGGCGGTTAGATTCATCTTTTCGTTCCACTCCACCAACAAGGCAAAATATCGTGCAAATTGCTGCATTTGCGTTGGTGTCAACTCGATCCCCTTTGCCGCCAAACTTGCTTTAAATTCTTCTGGGTTCATCTATTTACCTCAATTTTTTCTACTAGGACTGATTCTTTTGTGAAACAGAATTTTTGTTTCACAGAACAATTACTACTTTACCGTAAATCCGCCAAAGTGTAAACCTTTATCCGCAAAAACAACCTAGCTTTTTTCTTCATCTATTATAGCATTTTTCTATCTTAAAACTAGTCAACGTAAAAAGACTCTCGACAGTTAATTCTAGATCAGATTGGTCCAGTACTTTTCTGCTATTTGGCTGGTATTGCTAGTTGAATGTTTCACGTGGAACAAAACAAGGCGCTTTACAACTTTATGATGAAGCGTAATTTCTGGTTACACTTATCCTAACGTCAGCTAAATCTGTGAGCCTTCAAATTAAACTTCTTTTCTTATGCGTCAATAGCGTTCATTTAACCCATCTTCCTCTTTTTTAACTCGAATATTCTTTGACAGTTGTAAGTTACGAAAATTCCTGTAAGTCTTGTGCACCAATGGATAGACGTTTTTGATGGTTGTTCAAAAATGTTGTATGTGGTGGATTTATTTATCAGTTGAGCTTCATGAAAATCTCTCCAATACCTTGTCCCACAAAGGATAGAGATGAATAAAGAGATAAAAAAAGTTGTTGTTCATGGCAAAAAAGTTTGACAGTTGTAAGGTATAAAAATTACTGTAATCCTTGCGCGCCAAAGGATAAACGAATTCAACCTGCCTAAAAAAGTGTTGTATGTGATACAGAACAGAATGATTATTTGATATGAAAATAAATCAACAAGCCTGCCAAAAATTTCGGGAAGTTTTTTCGCGCTTTTGAGATTTTTTTGCGTATTTAATAAGTAGAGGCAAAACGTCGCTAAAAATACACATTCAAATGATAAATACGATGAAAATAATCTCTTAGTTGAAGATGATGCGCGTAATGTGTATAATATATGATGTAAGGAGGACATCGTGTATGCCACTTACTGGGAAACAAATGCTCAAACTAGCTAAAAAGAATGGTTGGCAAGAAGTTAGACAAAAAGGAAGTCACCATATTTTGCAAAAAGATGGCTTTCCTGTAGTGGTTGTTCCTGTGCATGGAAATGAAGATTTAAAAAAAGGACTTGAGCAATCATTATTGAAAGATTTAGGAATCACTCTAGATAAATAGTGTTGAAAGGAAAATGTATGATGAAGAAAACGTATCCTGCAATTTTTATACCTGAGGAAAGTGGCTTTTCAGTTGTTTTTCCTGAATTTAGTGGTGGTACTCAAGGAAAAGATTTAGAAGATGCCATGTTTCAAGCAAAAGAAATGCTAGATGGTGTGCTGTCGTATTACATTGAAGAGAATATTCCTTTGCCTATCCCCTCAGATATTCACGAGATTCAAATAGAAGATGAAGCTAGTTTTGTGACTTTAGTGCAAGGTGATCCTACAAGATTCCTTGAGAAGAAGACAATTCGAAAAAATGTTACAATTCCTGAATGGTTAGCGGTAAGAGGCGAGAGAGATGGTGTGAATTTTTCTCAGTTGCTAACAGAATCACTATTTGAAAAGTATGCGCATGTCTAAAAGATAAAAATAAATCAACAAGCCTTCCAAAAATTTTGGGAGGTTTTTTTGCGCTTTTGAGATTTTTTTGCGTATTTAATAAGTAGCAGCAAAAAACTTATACTCCAGATACTATACTAGATGATTTTTGGATTTTTTAAGTCCAATGGCGAGTTGACTGTTCGTACTTCTTTTGATATCCAATGAAAAGTGAGACCTTCCATAAGTTAAAAGAAAGTTTTGTTATTTTCTTATGTGCATTTGATCCGTTTAGCTATGGATTACGCCGCTACCAATTCCATCAATATGAAGACACGATTCGGAATTTACGCTTAGATACGCATTCGCATGTGCTTTTTATCAATTCAAAGGGGACGGAAGGTGAAGTATCAAATGATTTGGCAGGGATTATCGATGTGATGAACCAAAAGCCTAATCAAACCAATCCCCTAGCAAGCAAATTAAAGAAGGAAATTGATTATTATAACCAAGATTCAGAAAAGAGGCGAGAACTGATGGACTATGAAGCAAGACTGCTAGACGAACGCTCAATTGGTGAAAAAATTGGTGAGGAAAGAGGTAGAAAAGAAGGAAAAAAATTGGTGAAGAAAAAGGGATAAAAAAAGGAGCTCGAAATATCATTATTGAATTTAAAGCGAATCAAGCTGCTCCTAGTTTTATTTTTCAATTTGTCAAAAATGCATATAAAGGCAAACTTACCGATGAAGAAATTCAACAAATGATAGATGATGTGGAAGAAAGCGAATAAGTCGTAGGGCCTATATTCGGAAATTAGACTACAAAAAGAGCAAAGAGAATATCCTTCTTTTTGCTCTTTTCGTTTAGTTACTTTTATTGAGTCCTTATTTTAGCTAGCTTTTTCGAAATTGTGCTACAAAAAAACTCCTCACTAACTAAATAAGCGAATAAGGAGTAAAAACTTTATTTATTTTTGTTTTTTAGCATTCGCCCTCCCATTCTGCATAGAATTCTGTCAAAAAATCTTTCATATATTGATGACGATGTTGGGCCATTTGTTTAGCCGTCGTAGTATTCATCAAATCTTTTAACTTCAATAACTTTTCATAAAAATGCATTATCGCGGTATCTTGACCGTTACGATAAGTTTCTAATGTTAGTGTTTCACGTGGAACTTTCTGCGGATCGTGAATCAATCTATGATGAAAACCTGAGTAACTCATCGTCCGCGCAATCCCAATCGCTCCAATGGCATCAAGACGGTCGGCATCCTGAACAATTTTCGCCTCCAAAGTAGAAGGAGAATGCGGATTATGACCACCTTTAAAGGAGATTTCCTGCATAATTTGCAAGATCCAGGTTATTTCTTCTATGGTCAATCCCACTTCTAGCAACTCTTTTTGTAATTGATGTTTCGCTTTGGCAACATCTGCGACTAATTTTTCATCAATCGCGTCATGGAGTAAAGCAGCACACGTTACAATAAATAGATTGGCGGATTCTTTCTGGGCAATACTTTGAGCTAGATTTTTCACTCGGACTAGATGCCAATAATCATGGCCGCTACTTTCCCCACCAAATTGATTTTTCATTTTTTGTTCGATTTGCTGAATGATTTTTTCTTGTTTTGGATTCATTTTGTGTCCTTTATTTTATATTTTTGTTGTGATAGCTGACATTTGGCATTCCTCTCGTAGCTGACCGAGTCAATTTACAACCTTATCCACGGTGTTCGGCAGCTAGACATTGTGAAATTCGCCCTCCCGCTTGAGAAAATCTCCTTTCATCCGATTTTCTCATCGGTAGGTAAACACACGAATTTCTTCATGTCTTACCAAGCTGCCTCACAACCTTATTTTACTGGTTTGTAGTTTTGAGTGGCTTGGATGGCTTTTTGCCAATTGCTTAGGCGTTTGTGACGTTCTTGTTCACTCATGCGTGGGGTAAAAGTTGCACCAATAGTATGGATGGCTTGGAGTTCTTCCACATTTTGCCAAAAACCAACCGCTAAGCCAGCTAGATAAGCCACACCTAAAGCAGTGGTCTCCAAATTGCCGGCTTGTTGGACTTCAATCTCTAATAAATCCGCTTGAAATTGCATCAAATAATGATTCCGAGCAGCCCCACCGTCCACTTTCAGCTGTGGAATGGTTAATTGCGTGTCTTTTTGCATAGTATCAATTATATCCACCACTTGATAGGCCACAGATTGTAAGGTGGCTTTGATTAAATCTTCGCGCGTCGTCCCTCGAGTTAGGCCAAAAATCGCCCCTCTTGCATCGGCATCCCAATATGGTGCCCCTAACCCAACAAAAGCGGGCACGACATACACTTCATCATCTGGACTAGCTTTCAAAACGGCCTGTTCAGTTTCTTTGGCACTCTTAATGATTCTCAAACCATCACGTAGCCATTGAATCGCCGAACCCGCCACAAAAATGCTCCCTTCCAGCGCATAATTGACTTGACCATTCAAACCATAAGCAATCGTCGTTAACAGCTGATGATCCGAATGTTTCGGCGTATGACCAGTATTCATCACGATAAATGAACCCGTCCCATACGTATTTTTTATCATGCCTTCTTCAAAAGCAAGTTGGCCAAAAAGTGCAGCTTGTTGATCCCCGGCCATGGCTGCGATGGGCACTTTACAACCAAAAAAGACATCGGGTTGCGTATAGCCATAGACAGTCGAATTTTCTTTGACTTCCGGTAGCATACATTCTGGTATATTTAGTAATTTTAATATCTCTTCATCCCAAGTTAAGCGATGAATATTAAATAACATTGTTCGACTAGCATTGGTATAATCAGTAACATGGATTGCCCCTCCAGTAAGATTCCAAGCCAACCAAGTATCCACTGTACCAAAAAGCAATTCGCCCTTTTCTGCTCGTTCTTGCGCGCCAGGCACTGCATCTAAAATAAAGCGAATTTTAGTTGCTGAAAAGTAAGCATCTATTCGAAGGCCGGTCTTTTGATAAAACCACTCTTCTAAACCTTGCTGCTTTAATTGATCGGCAAGTGGACTGGATTGACGTGATTGCCACACCACAGCTGGATAGATGGGCTTGCCTGTTTTTTTATCCCAAATAATAGTCGTCTCGCGTTGATTGGTAATTCCAATGGCCGCAATTTGACTCGCCTTAACACCAGACTCGATAAACGCCCCAGCCATCACGGTTTGCACACTATGCCAAATTTCTAACGGATTATGCTCGACCCAACCTTCTTTAGGAAAATACTGCGGAAATTCCTTTTGCGAGCTAGCAACCACTTCTCCTTGATGATTGATTAATAAGGCCCGACTACTCGTCGTTCCTTGGTCGATGGATAAAATATATTGGCTTTGCATCTCTTCACCTCAAATTTCTCTATTATTTATTGAATTGTTGGTCATGCTTTTTTTAATGCTTGCAATCGTTTGCCACCTATAGACTACCACAATCTAAGCAAGATGAAAACAGGTAAGTAAATTTCACGATTTAGATTATTTTGTTATGTTTGAAAGATAACATTTGGAGATAGTTGCTATTTAGCGGTATAATAAAAAGTTGGAAAGAACGTTTTAAAATAAAGAGGGTGTTTGTTTGTTTTATAGTATCCTAGCCAATATTAGTGTCTTGACTTTGGCGATTTACTTATATTTTCGAATGAATGATTATTTAGATCAAAAACGGGCTGGGCCGCTCAAAAGAAACTTTTTTTACTTTCTTTGGGTGGTATTAGTTGGCACGGTTTTAATGAAGTATTCCATTGTCGCGTTTCAAATTCATTTTGATTTTCGCTTTATTTTGATTGCGCTTGCTTGTATTTATTTAGATTGGTCTGTGGTGATTGCCAGTATTTTTTTCCTTTCGTTGACGCGTTTTATCTTTGGATCTAATCTGATGAGTGTGGTTAATTTGTTTTTTTATTTTTATTTGATGGCAACTTTACCAATAATTAGCAAGTACAGCAAAAAGCGTTTGTCGATTTTTAATCAGATGAATGTGACAATGGCTTTCATGGTCACAAGCTCGATAATCCTACACTTAATGCTTGGGACTTTGAATCCAACCATTATCCTGGATTGCTTGATATTACTCGCTTCTGGTGTAGTTGGCAATGGCTTGATGAGCTTATATATTGAGGATTTGTCTGAAGTCTATCAAGCGAGTAACTTTGATCCACTGACGAAATTACAAAACCGCCGCAAGCTCAATCAACTCCTGCTATCCCTGGAAAATAGCGGCGAAGAGTGTTGTATCGGTATTTTAGATATTGATTATTTTAAAAAGTTCAATGACACCTATGGACACGCAGTAGGAGATCGTGTGTTAAGATTTGTGGCGGATTATCTACGGCAAATCGAAAGTTCAAACGCGCGGATTTTTCGGTTTGGCGGCGAAGAAATGGTCATTGTGCTCTTTGGAAAAAATCTTAGCGAATCATGCGAAAACTTAGTGCAGCTACAAAAGAATTTACCTGCATTTTGTCAGCAACAAGTCGATTTTCCATACACCGTGACACTTTCACAAGGGATTGCACATAAACAAAGAAATGAAAATCTGTTCAAAACACTCAAACGGGCAGACCAAGCTTTGTATCGTGCCAAAGAACAAGGAAGAAACCAAACAATTCTTAATGATTAAAATAACTAATTTTAGACGTTAAACGAATATTGAATAACTATAGAAGGTGGTATTTTGAGTTTATCCAAACGTATAATCTTTACCTTAGCGTTTTTATTTTCTGTTATTTATTTAACTTGGCGGGGGCTCTTTACCTTGCCGTTTCACCAAGCTTGGTGGGTCTTGGTCTTTGGGATTTTGCTATGGTTGTGTGAAGTGGTCTCAACCTTTACGGGGATGATCTTGATCTACAATAAGCAAAAAGCCAAAAAATTAAGCAAACCACAGTCCGATGCAAAAGACTATCCGGATGTCGATGTCTTGATTGCTACACATAATGAAGATGTCGCGCTCCTTAGAAAAACTGTCAATGCCTGTGTGAAGATGAAGTATCCAGACAAACAAAAGGTACATATTTATCTTTGTGATGATAGTAACCGACCCGAAGTCAAAGCACTGGCAGAGGAATTCGGCATCACTCACATCGGGATGACCGGTAACAAACATGCCAAATCCGGGAATCTTAATCACGCTTTGAGTCAGACTACTTCTCCTTTAGTGGCGACTTTTGATGCGGATATGATTCCTTATAGTAATTTTTTACTTGAAACGGTACCTTTTTTCGTGGAGAACCAAAATAAACGCAGCCAAGATGAGAAAATCAAATCGCTGGGCCTTGTGCAAACACCACAAAGTTTTTACAATGCGGACCTTTTCCAATTTAATCTCTTTGTCGAACAAAATGTAGCCAATGAGCAAGACTTTTTCTCAAGGGAAATCAATATTTTAAACAATGCCCATGGTGCGGCGATTTATACCGGATCGAATACTGTGCTTTCACGTGAGGCCATTATGCAAGCGGGCGGATTTCCAACCGATACGATTACGGAAGATTTCGAATTAGGGGCACGGATGAATATTGCTGGCTACCAAAATCTATCTACGCTTTCACCCATGGCTAGTGGACTGACTCCTGTGGATATTCCAAGCATGATTAAACAACGCGTTCGCTGGGCACAAGGGGTGGTCCAAAGTGTGCGAAATATTCATCTACTCACGAATAAACACTTATCTTTCGGTCAAAAAATCGTTTATCTAAATAGTTATTTATATTGGTGGAGTTTTTTAAGGAGATTGGTATTTATTTTAGCACCAATTTGTTATACATTGCTCGGTTGGGAAGTCGTGGACACCAACTTTTGGACCTTGTTGTATTTTTGGATTCCTTGCCAAATTTTCCAAAAACTCGCTCTAAAAGAAGTCTCCAGCAAAGTGAGCACCCCACGTTGGGGCGAAATTCAGGAAACCATTCTTGCACCGTTTTTGACGATTCCGGTATTCAAACAATGGATTGGCCTGGGGGAACATCGCTTCAAGGTGACCGATAAAAATGCCAAAGCGAGCAAAAAAGATATTCTTTATGGTTGGCCTCATTTCCTACTTTGGCTGCTCGCACTAGTTGGCTTAATTCGTTTTAATCTTGGTAAAACGCCGACTGAACTCTTCTATGGTAGTGTGATTAGTTTTTGGTTATTGAGTCATTTATTTAATCTGACTTTTGCGCTGCTCTTTTTCGTGGGACGCCCAAGTTATCGGAGTTATGAACGATTTAAAGCAAGTTATCCTTTGCAATTTATGCTTAACGGACAACTTTATCAAACTCAAACGCACGATATTTCTGAAGCAGGTCTTTCTTTTATGAGTGAACAGATACTTAATGTAGCGCTCAATCAAAAAATGGCCTTTACCTTAATGCGTGACCACCAACCACTGACTTTAATGGGTGAAGTGGTGCGCGTGGTGCCTCTGGGGAATCAATATCTCTTTGGGGTACATCTGGATTTGACCAACAAAAGCCAGTATCACGAGTATTTAAGCTATATTTATGATGGGTTTAATCAAAATTTGCCGCAATATTATGACCATCAAATCAGCTTGTTTAGACGATTTGTCAATATTTTTTATCAACGCACGCGCTTAGTCCAAACGAAAATGACACGAGAAGAAGCACAACTCAAAGTACCGATTTTCCAACAAATTCATACCACAGATGGGACCTTGACGCTTCAATATCTAATCACCAAACATTTGATTATCCAAGCAGAGTCGCTGTTATTTGCCCCTAAACTAAACATTTCCTATCAGGGCATTGATTTTCAGTTAAGTTTGGTGCGGGCTTTGTCTCAGGATACCTTTGTTTACCACATTGATAATTGGCAGGAAGTCTTGCACCATGCCAATTACCGCCAACTTTTCAGCACGCATAACAGTTAAATGTTCCACGTGAAACACAAACATAGCGTTAGGTTTCTATATCATTTAGATTCCCTAGCGCTTATTTTCTTTCTAATTTTTCTGATTCATTATTGTGTATAATCAACATTCATAATAAAAAACGAAAACCTCTATTTTGAGGAAGAGTTTCTCGTTTTGTCTATCTATTTCAATTTTCATCAAAGCTGATCGAGTCGCTTCACATCCTTGATTTCATCATTCCTACTAGGTTGTGGGCGTGGTAATTTTCTTCTAAATATTGGCATTCTTCTGGGGTTAAGGAGATGCCATCTAATTGTGATAAGGTAGTCAAATGTCGGTCTTTGGTAACACCCATAATTGGGAAGGTGCCTTTTTGCATTAACCAGGTCAAAGCAATAGCACTCATGCTCGTGTTTTTCTTTTCGGCTAATTCCGCGACTCGTTGGATAATAATTTGATCTTGGTCTTTAGTCGCTTCATATTTTCCTTTGGCATAAGTATCTAATTGCGCACGTTTCGAATCGGAAGTCAACCGAGCCAAACGACCAGAAGCTAACGAACTATAAGGTGTATAGGCCATTCCTTCCTTTTGACAGTACGGTAACATTTCTCGCTCTTCTTCTCTAAAAATCAAGTTGTAATGACCTTGCATCGAAGCAAAAGTCGGTAAGTGATGGGCTTTGGCAATTTCATTCACCTGTGCCACTTGCCAACTAAACGCGTTAGACACCCCGATATGACGCACCTTGCCACTTTTGACTAAACCATCTAAAATCGTCATCAATTCAAGAGGCGCAATACTTTCATCCCAAGCGTGCATAATATATAAATCGATATAATCCGTTTGTAGGCGGCGTAGACTATCTTCCAAACAGCGTTCAATATAAGCTTTTGGTGCTAATTCTGGATACAATTGGCTATGTATTTGCGGCATGAACTTAGTCGCAATCACGCTTTTTTCACGACTATTATTTTCTTTCAAAGCACACCCTAAAAATTCTTCGCTCGTGCCATTTTGATAACTCATCGCAGTATCAAAAAAATTAATTCCTAGTTCTTGAGCCTCATGAATTAAGCGCGCAGAAGTTGGATAATCCACCGTCCAGGCATGCATCCCACTATTTGCCTCACCAAATCCCATACAACCTAAACAAACATCTGACACATATAAATCGGTCTGCCCGAACTGTCTTTTTTCCATCGCTTTTCCCTCGCTTTGTCTTTGATAGCTTTAGTATAATGCAAGAAAAGTGCAAAGATAATAGACAATTTCTCGAAAAAATCAAGTTTTGGACATTTAAGCAATCCGTCTGGGAAAGTCTTTACTTCTCGGACTCTCCCGACGTTCTGGACAAACCTTATCCACGGCGTTCGAAGGGTAGCTACATCGCATCTAAGCCGGCCTGCCTAGGAAAATCTTAAAAATAGTGGATTTTCCTGTCATTCCGGACAAACTTAGCTGCTTGTAGCTGTTCGACCCTTCTCACGACCTTTTTTAATACGGCGTTGGTTTTTCATATTTTTCAAAGAGGGGGTTGAGGCTGGCTTTGCGGGTGTTGACGATACTTTCAACAATTTCTTGGTAGTCGTAAGTGCCGTCTTCTATCCACTCTAGTGTGAGATGGGTGCAGGCGTGGGCATGATATTGACAAGCCAGCAGTACTTCGGTTGGGAGCGGACCTTTAAACAATAATTGGTACCAAGCTAAGTCAAAATTATAGCAGTGATAAAAGATATATTCCTGCAAATTATTTTGATCTTTGAACCGGCAAGCTTGCTGCATAAATTTCCGATGATTTTGCATGTTTTGATAAGCAACCAACATATTCGCCGTAAAATCAAAATCTGCAGACAAATGATCAAAAGTTGGGATAATCATTTGCTTGTATACATATTGAATCAGTTCATATTTATCAGCAAAATGATTATAAAAAGTTTGACGACTAAAACCAGCCTTCTTTAAAATATCTGAAATTGTAATTTTATCTAAATCTTTTGTTTCATTTAATGCAAGTAAGCTTTCTCCAAAAATTGTTTTTGTATCCATAATCTCGATCCTCTCATAACCTATATTTTTGACTTCATTATAACACGACAAAGAGAGACAGATTGGACTGCCTCTCTAAAAAACTATTTATCGACACTAAATAATGGTGTTTCGATCGTTTCTACGTAGCGCGCACCGGCAACTTTGGTGTATAAACCGTACTCATCTTTATGGAAAATGCCAAGTCCAGCCATTTCATCCATTGCTTGGCGTACCACATCAGCCTCTAAATTTTCCGCAAAGACTTTCGGTGTGATGCTTGTTTTTTTGCCATTCTCGTTTTCAAAAGTTAGGTATAATTTTTTCATGTTTGATTCCTCCAATATTTCTTATCTTTCAATTTAAGCCGTTATTATTTGGCGATAATCTTACGTTGCGTGGTTTCGATGATACTGACAACTTCGCTATTTGCTGGGGCTAATTTCACCAAAGCTTGGGCAAATTGTTGGGCTTTTGTTTCATCATAAGTTTCCACGACATTTGGAAAAGTTTGGCTAATTGCCTTTTCTTGGTTAGGATCATTCACTAAAATAGTTAGTTTGTTGTTGATAAATTCTTTCATGTTTCTTCATCCTTTACTTGTTTATTGAGTAATTCATACGTATGTCTTACATCTTTTATGTTTTTAACTAACAAGCAAAAATAAACAAACACCAACAAACCCATGATACAACTACATTTCTATGGTTTTTAAATAAATAAACATAAACACGATAAAACAAGCATGATGTTCAAAATGATGTTCAAAAAGTGGTTCAAAAAAATAACTGTCGGGCGTATACAAGAAAGAAGTTGAATGATATAATAAGCGTATCCACAAATTTATTACTTCTTTGTCAATGGCTGTAATTTGTTTTCTAAGTTACACAAACTAGACTGTGTATTTTACACGGTCTTTTTTATTTGCTAATTTTAAGCATATTTTTTACAATGCTTTTTTATGCTCTCATATAACCTAAATAAACACGTTTCTAGGCGTTTGAGTGCTTAGGGGGTGTAAATATATCGCTAGCTATTTGAATGCTCTCAGCGTTGCAATTAATCAGCAATCTAAGGCAAAAACAAGCAAATAAAAAAGCTCAGTCAGAAAATACCAACTAAGCGAAAAAATATTTCAAAAACTATTGCATTTATTTACCGTATACATTATAATAAATTCATAAGGTTAGTAAAGTTAAAGACGGTTAGCAATTCTCATTTCTGGGGGTGGTGCTTATGAGTGTAAAAACTCTTACTCACATTCTGAAGAAAGGAAATTGCACAATGTCAGTTTATGAAGCACTAAGTTTAATGATTGCATTCGCGACGTTAATCGTGCTAGTGAACAATAAAGACAATAAAAAATAGCCGTCTAAACTTTTAGCAGGGTTTACGGCTATCTAGTCACAAAAATTCCGCTACCGTCTTTCAAACGGTGCTAACCTTTTTCTATTTACAATATATCATGTTTAGAAAAGAGGTGCAAGCGATGCAATCAGAAAATAAACAAACCATCGCTAACCGTAAGTATAGAGAAAAGAACAGAGAAAAAACCAATCAACAAGCATATAAACGATCTGGCAAATTATTCATTTTGAATTATGCGACTGAAGAAGATTTACAACTATTTGAAAGCTACATTCAAGAAAGACGCGAACAATTAAAGGGCTAGCCTATTTTGTGACTAACCCTTTTTATATTAAAAGTAGTATTTTGTAGTATTTTATACTACTTCTAGGCATCTATTTTCCTAACTGTTCGATGTATCTAATAGTTCTTTTTAGTTCAGCGTGTTTTCTTCTAATATAAGACTCGCTATAAGCTAGTTTCTTGCTGATATCTTCTAATGAATAGCCCTCGATATATCTAAGTGTTAGTATATTTCGGTCAAGTTCATCAAATGTATCTAACAAACCCTGAATTTTGTTTTGCTTTTCGGTATATCTGTTCAATTTATTTTCTAGTTGGTTCTTACGATGCGCATCACGTTGCAATAGCTCTTGTATTACCTGACTATCTGTCTGCTTGTTCCTACTTAGTCTATTTTCAATCTGAGATAACTCCCATTTAATCAACATAATATTTTCTTGAATTTCCGTATATTCATCAAATAACAATCTGCGCATCTCCTTTAAGATTTCAAATGACAAGTTTTCAAAATATTAGGTTTTATTAGGTTTTTCCTCATTCATCTTCTTCATAAATGATTGTAGCTAGATAAACCGCGTCATTATCTTCATCAATTGCCATATTTATTTTTATATCGTGAATATTTGCAAGATTATTTTCTTGTATAGCGATGTTTATTTTTTCTTCTAATTCATTGCGTTGATATGATTTGATTAGTTTTACTTGTTTCATGTTTTGCACTCCTAACATTAATAATTTTTGCTATTTCGTCACACTTGGAAAAAACGGAACTCGCTCAGTTCTTTGCTTTTTGTTTTTCGTTTTTATGATTGGGGGGGGCTCGTACATAGTGTTTTACCTATTTCTTTTCAGTTGACCCCTCCCATCGGTTCCGATAAATAAATCGCTTGCTCTTTTTCCTAAACACGGGGGCTATATCATCAAAGCGCACCTTTTAACGTGCATAATATTTAAATCTTCTTTATAGCATTTTAAAAAGCCTTTATTGTCTGCTAGTTCATCGGCTACAAGGTCAATAGTGGTCAAATAGTCTTGTGTATCTATGATGTTTAAGTCGCTGAATACCCCTGTTTTATGCTCTAAATCATTAATAATACCACTGATAAACCTTTCGTCACTTGTGCCGAAAACTTCTGCGACTCCCTCAGCTATCCACCTTACGCGCTCGTTTATTTCTTCTTGTAATTGCTGTTTGAAATTTTCTTCATCTATCGGTATACTTGCCTTAATTACCATTTCATTATGAACCATCGCATATTTAAGCCTAAATGTATCAATAATAAATTCTGCGATGAGTTCGCCAATATTTTTTATTGTCATCTTGAAATATCTCCTCGTAAAATAAGTTTTAGGAGATTTATCTTTCTCCTATTAATCTAAAA
>SAMEA3387512__coassemble_969_pt1 | contig 33179 bp, 33 predicted proteins | sample SAMEA3387512__metabat2_high_PE_013 | metagenome-assembled genome bin SAMEA3387512 (sample SAMEA3387512) | Felis catus | biome: Faeces | place: United Kingdom | collected 2012 | reverse complement strand
ATAATAATAACTGGCAATATATCCATAAACATATTGCGTAAAGACAATTCATCCCACCACTTATAGAAGTGGGGGACTTCTTGTTAATTTTAGTTAAAACAAGAAGAATAAAACAATTTTATTAAACGCTTACACTCTTTATTTAATAATTTATAGTGCGTGATAATATTTTTAGTTGGATGATAATAAAGCATTAGAAATCCTATAAGAATAGGCAAATAAAGCGAGTTTGCAAACATTTTTGCTGACATATGCTAAAATAAGCTCTAGTAATTGACATCATAATTGAGTATAATGAGCATGTAATAGTTTCAGTAGATGTTTTTATTTGCAATGAAGAAGGGAGAGATAATGATGTTAACACTTTATACATCACCGAGTTGTACCTCATGTCGTAAAGCTCGTGCATGGCTTCAAGAATATAATATTCCCTTTGTTGAACGAAACATTTTCTCTGAACCGTTAACCATCGATGAGTTGAAAGCTATTTTGCAGATGACTGAAGAAGGCACTGAAGAAATCATCTCAACTCGTTCAAAGGTTTTCCAAAAGCTTAATGTAAATTTGGATGAATTATCCTTAAAAGATTTACTAAAACTAGTCAAGGAAAATCCTGGACTATTAAGAAGACCAATCATGATTGACGAAAAGAGATTGCAAGTTGGATTTAATGAAGATGAAATCAGACGCTTCTTGCCACGCGATATCCGTCAATTAGAGTTAAGACAAGCTCAATTGATGGCAGGTTTATAAACCATTTTAGTACGACGTTTAAGTCAACAAACAAGGATACAAAAGAACGGATATTCAGATTTGAGTCCCTAAGAGAGATTAATCTGGATATTCGATTTTTTTCTGCTAAATCAGATAGGATTAGCTTAAAAAGACAGCGTTGAGTGGAGATTTTTTTCTTTACTTTTTGTGTACTTACGTTAAAATATAGATAAAGAGAGGTGTAAACGACATGGAAGTAGAACATATTAATGATGATACGGTTCGCGTTTACATTCGTAGCGAAGATTTAGCCGAACGTGGCTTTACTTTTGTCGATCTTCTTGGTGGGTATAAAGAGGTTGAGAGTTTCTTTTATTCCATTCTTGAAGAAGTTGACGTCGATAATCAATTCAAAGGTAGCGAAGCAGTCACATTCCAAGTAATCCCTAAAGGAGACGGTTTGGAATTGTACATCTCCAAAAATATGACAATGGAAAAATTTTCAGAGCTACCATTTTTACAAGAATTAGATTTACAACAAACGAATGATTTTGACGTTGAATCAGTGGATGAAGATGATATATTTGAAGTTGATGAAAAGACCGAGCATTTTGATGAGCAAAAAGATGGCATGCCACGTTTCTTAGAGTGGATGAATCAAGTGACTGGGGGTAAAATCAATCAGCAGTCTACAGAAGAAAGCCAAGAAACACCAAAACATTTACCAACTTCAGCGCCAAATAAAAAGGCGAAAAAGTTGCAATATGTATTTATGTTTGAAGACTTTGAAGATATTATTGAAGTTTCAAGCAAGGTGAATGCGGTAGGATATAATTCATGTATCTATCAAATTGGCGGTTTTTATGCTTTGGTCATTAATTATACCAAAGATTATTCAGACCGTGAGTTTATCGAAACCAAAAATGCTGTTTTCAGAGAATTTGGGGTATTAACGCCACTGACACAAGACGTTTTACAAGAGCATGGTCGTGTGATAATGGATGACCACGCAATTACCCAAATCAAGCGAATCTTTAACACTTAAATAAAGGATGAAAAAACATCTAATATTTTTAGTTAGCTAGAGTGCTTGTAGTCATGAAACGCGAATAAAAAAAGATGCACATATTCATTTTGTGCATCTTTTTTATTTATAGGCGCGCCAATCTAGATAAGTAATTTTGCCGCTTTTTTCGGGTTGAATAAATTCTGGTAGACGTTTGATATTATCCAAGCCTTCAATCAGATAGCCATATTTTTGATCGTATTGATAATTAAACCAAGTCAGTGTATCAACCGTTTTTACTTTCATCTCACAGGCTAGTTGTTGATCTTGTAAGAAAAGCTGCTTACATAAATCCGACTGACGATCTTCAGCAAACATCTCAAAATCCGCTGACAATTCCTGAAAAATTTGATTAGCCAACTCAAAAGAATAGCCGTCTTCCATACACCTTTGCATTTGACATAAAAATTGACGGGCATATTTCTTTCCTTGAAGTTGTGCTGCTTTAAAATCTAAAGCTAACTGATAAGCCGCTTGGAAAGTGGTATTTTGTTGTTCAAAGTGTAAGGGTAATTGATGTATACGTAAATAATCACGAATAATCTTTAAATTAACCAATGGAACCACTTGTAAACGAGCTTTTTCCTGATAAATTTGACGAAAATAAGTAAAATAGGGCGTTAATTGCGTCAAAGATGATTCCAGAGGATTAATAAAGAGATAAACCTCATTCAAAAAAATCTCCTCCAATACTACTAGCTACCTTCACTCTAACAAATATTTTCTGAAAATGAAAATAAAAGGCTTGTATGTCTTTACACAATAGCTTCAAACGCTCGGATAATTTTGTTTTTTGTTGGCTGATAACTAATTTCAAACTCAGCTAATAAATTGAGAAAATCAACCTTTCCCTTGGTTGCATCAGTGACTTCAAGTTCGAGTTCATAATCATGACACTTACCATACCAACTTTCATCCAGAGCTAATTCACCAATCGGTAAGTCGATTTGAATACGGGCAGTCTTTAAGTCGGCTAATAAGCGAACTTGGTCTGGTTGGATACCTAGTTGCACTAATTTTGCGCCACACTGCCATGAGGTAAGATGGTTTGGGTTTGAAGTAAAGTTTGCGCATGTTCCAAAGATAAATGGTCGGTTGTCTCAAGTAAGCCTTCTTTAAGTGGCGTTTTCAATGTACATTCCGCACTATCTTCAAATATACGGATGCGTAGACCACACTGCAGTTGCTTTAAGCGAAAATCAGGGGTATCAAAATAATAATTTTCCTGCACAAAGGCATTTTTCCCAGGTGCATATTTTGCTTTAATTGCAGCAAATTGCGTATTAGTTAATAAAGTTTTATATTCAATCTCGATTTGTTCTGTCATAATTTCCACCTTTCTTCATCTGCATTATACAAAGATGGTAGTGGTTCGTCCAGTTAGAAATAGCATGGAAAAATTCTCTTAATTGCGTTTTTTTACACTATGGTTGAATCTTTTTGTATGTTATAATCAGAAGAGTGGACTTTTTAAAGGTAGGTGTGCAAATGAATCGTAATTGGAATGATTTTTTAGCACCGTATGAACAAGCGGTGAGTGAATTAAAAGTAAAATTACGTGGCATTCGTAAACAATTTAGAGATCAAAAGCAACATGTACCGATAGAATTTGTGACTGGGCGAGTAAAACCAGTTGAAAGTATTTTAGCTAAGTCGCAATTACGTGGTATTCCTTTAGATCGCCTAGAAGAAGAGATGTCAGATATTGCTGGACTGCGCATTATGTGTCAGTTTGTAGAAGATATCCATACTGTTGTCGAATTATTACGGGCACGCAGAGATATGAAAGTGATTATCGAGCGTGATTATATCACCAATAAAAAAGCAAGTGGTTATCGTTCCTATCATTTGGTCATTGAATATCCGCTACAAATGGTGGATGGTGAAAAAACACTCTTAGCCGAAATTCAAATTCGTACCTTAGCGATGAACTTTTGGGCGACCATTGAACATTCACTGAACTATAAATATCAAGGCGTGTTCCCTGAAGAAATCGGCCAGCGTCTACAAAGAGCAGCCGAGGCAGCCTATTTGTTGGATGAGGAAATGTCAAGTATCCGAGAAGAAATCCAAGAAGCGCAAAGACTCTTTTCTCAAGGCATGCGAGGACCAGTAGAAACAACGACCAAGCTAGACCATGCTGACTTTGGCAGTCTTGATCAAGAATTAGAGCAAGACTTTTTAACTACAGTGGAAGATTCAGCAGAAAAAGAAGAATAGGAGGGGCTTATGCGGGTAGCGATTATTCATAATAAAGAAGCATTATCTCTAGAAGTAGCGGCAAAATTACGTGAATTATTACAAAAGGCGCATTATCAACTTGACCAAGAAGATCCTGAGTTAGTGATTACAGTAGGTGGGGATGGTACTTTATTATCTGCTTTTCACTTATATAATCATAAACTCGATCAAGTGCGCTTTTTAGGGGTGCATACCGGTCATTTGGGCTTTTATACAGATTGGCGCGATTATGAGTTAGATGAACTAGTGGATTCACTTTGTACGCAAGAAGAGAAGGCCATTAGTTATCCTTTGTTAGATGTGACGATTCATTATCGCAATGGCAAGCCAAGTCAACACTTTTTGGCCTTGAATGAATCAACTATCCGCCGTAGTACCCAAACCTTAGAGGCGGATGTCTATATTAAAGATGAATTATTTGAAAAGTTTCGTGGGGATGGCTTATCAGTCGCAACGCCAACTGGTTCAACCGCTTATAATAAAAGTATTGGTGGTGCCGTGTTACATCCGCGAATTAATGCGATGCAACTAACCGAGATTGCCTCTTTGAATAATCGTGTCTTTCGTACATTAGGCTCGCCGATTGTCTTATCGCCGACTGAATGGGTGGAATTAGACTTGCCAGCAATCAATGATGAAACGCACTACACGATTACTATTGACCAGTTAGCCTTAGAGCAGACTCAAGTGAAATGCATCATTTACAAAATAGCTAAAGAACGGATTCACTTTGCATCATATCGTCATACGCATTTTTGGCGCCGAGTACGTGATTCCTTTATTGGAGAGGTATAATGCAATTTCAATATATTTATGAAAAAACAGCAGGCCAACAGCTTAAATATTTTCTCAAAGAACAAGGTATCTCCAAAGGATTATTGGCAAAAATTAAGTTTCAAGGGGGACAAATTGCGGTTAATGGCCAAATCGAAAACGTCTTATATCAGCTCAAAGCCCAGGATGTCGTGCAAATTACCATTCCTGATGAAGGCGAGCATGAAACCGTACTGTTAGATGAAACGCCGATTGATATCGTTTATGAAGATGCGCATCTTTTGGTCGTCAATAAACCAGCCAATGTCGCAAGTATTCCGGCACAATATCATCCCAATGGTACGATGGCTAACCGCGTGAAAGCTTATTACAAGCAACAAAATTATGCTAATCAAGTCATTCATGTCGTCACTAGATTAGATCGCGATACTTCTGGTTTAATGGTTTTTGCCAAACACGGATTTGCCCATGCCAAACTTGATGTCCAGTTGCGCAATAAGCAATTTGTGAAGAGATACCAAGCTTTAGTTACCGGAAATATTGCGCAATTACAAAACCATGCATTAATTGATTTGCCGATTGCAAGAGACTATGATTCGCTTTTAAAACGTAAAATTGATGACTCGGGTAAGCAAGCCAAAACCGAATACTGGTTAGAAAAAAGCAACCAAGAGCTGGCTTTGGTTGATATTCAACTTCATACCGGCCGTACCCATCAGATTCGGGTACATTTTGCAGCAATTGGTTGTCCATTACGTGGCGATGAATTATATGGTGGTCTAGTCGATGAAACGATGAATCGCCAATCCTTACATTGTTACGAATTACAATTTACCCATCCTTTTACGCAAAAAGCTTTACACTTTACCCAAGCGCTACCCCAAGATATGGCAGATTTAGCGCAAACAATCAAATAATGCGAATTTTTCGTGAGCAGTTAAATGTTTAGCTGTCCACGAAAGATGTCGCCTAGATATAAAAAAATGAGGTGAGAACAGTGGAAGAAACATTAGAACAAGAATTACAAAATCGTTTCGAACGTTTGAAAGAAGAATTACTTGCCAATGAGATTCAGGAATTTAGAAATGATTTTCTTGAGATGCACTACTATGAACAAGGACAATTCTATCAATCGCTGACAACCGAGGAACGCCTGATGCTGTACTCTTTACTGTCTCCTAAAGAAATGGCGGATATGTTTGACGTTTTAGAAGAAGATAATGACAATATGAGTGATTATCTTGCGGAGATGCGTCCAAGTTATGCGGCCAACATGCTATCTGAGATGTATAGCGATAATGCCGTGGATATCTTAAATACATTAGATAAAAAGCAGATGGCGATGTATTTATCATTAATGGAAAAAGAAGTGGCCAGCGAAATTCGTGAATTATTACATTATGAAGATGAAACTGCTGGATCGATTATGACGACCGAATATGTTTCGATTGTCGCAAATCAAACCGTGCGTTCAGCGATGTATGTCCTAAAATCAGAAGCCAAAGTGGCCGAAACGATTTACTACATATATGTGGTAGACGCTGAAGACCATTTAGTGGGGGTTATTTCCTTACGCGATCTGATTGTTAATGATGATGACGCGTTGATTGCAGATGTGATGAGTGAACGGGTGCGAAGTGTGCATGTTGGTGATGACCAAGAAGATGTCGCGCAAACTTTCCGTGATTATGACTTCTTAGCTTTGCCGGTTGTTGATTATGAAGATCATTTAGTCGGAATTGTTACTGTTGACGATATCATTGATGTTATCGATGATGAAGCGACTGCCGATTACTCTGGTTTGGCGGCCGTTAACGTTGAAGAAGTGGACGAAAATCCCCTTAAAGCAGCCAGTCGCCGTTTACCTTGGTTGATTGCTTTGTTATTCTTGGGGATGATCACTGCTACGATGATTAATCGTTATGAAGAGTTGGTTAGTGAAGCCAGTATCTTAGCGGTATTTATCTCGTTGATTACTGGTACAGCTGGAAATGCAGGGACTCAAGCACTAGCCGTTGCAGTTCGCCGAATTGCGATGCCCGAAGATAAAGATCGTAGTTTTTTAATTACTGTAATTAGTGAATTAATTACTGGTTTAATTATCGGTTTGATTACAGGAATCGTGATTTTTGCTTTAGTCGCTATCTGGAAACACAATCCAATTTTAGGTTTTGTCATTGGGATTGCGATGATGTGTGCCATTACGGTGGCTAATCTAGCTGGTACCTTTATTCCAATGTTAATGGACAAACTTGGATTCGATCCAGCTGTAGCAAGTGGTCCCTTTATTTCAACATTATCTGACTTGACCAGTGTGTTAATTTATTTCAATATCGCCAGCCTTTTCATGCAATATTTTATGAAATAGCCAGATAAATCAACACCATTTACTTGATGAAAAATAGATCCTCCCTTCCTACGCTAAAATTATTTAGTATAGAAAGAGAGGATTATTACTTATTAGGTTGTAAATTTTCAGAAAGAATTTCACCGGCGAGTTGGCCTTTTCTTAATAGCTGAAATTTATTTTTCAGATTTACTACATTATTTTGATAATTTTGACTGTACATAATCGAAAATAATGTATCTAAAATATACTGGAATGCCACTTGTGAAGAAAAAGTCCCAATCTTCCAAAAGTCGTATTCTGTTTGTGTTACGACTTGTACATAATCAGCTAGTTTATTTAGCGTACCTTTGGCATTGCCGGTAATCAGGATACTTTTGATCTTGTTATCGTGAAAAAGTTGTAAAAAGCGTTCATATTGTTTAATACGTCCACTATAAGACAAAATCAATACACAATCTTCTTGCGTTACATTTGCAGCTACCCAATCCTCATCGGCATATTCTTCTCCCATAATAGGGAATTTATTAATCTTCATTAACTTATTTTGAAAGCCGCGACAACGAATCTGTGTGTCACCTTGGGCAAAAATAAATATGCGATTGGCCTTCAACATGACTTTTGCAATTTGTTCCAATTGTGGGTAGTTTACTTGCACGACTGTTCGTTGGATGGTCTCTGTATATAACGTAGCCATTTTCTTGGCGATGACCTCAGAATTATCGCCAGGATCAAAGGGAAAATTTGCATTTACATTATCGATTTTGTGCAAATTTCGATAAACAATTTCAACAATTTCTGCTTTAAACTCTTTAAATCCATCATAATCAAGTTTTTTGGCTAGACGTACGATAGCAGAGTGGGAGGTGTAGGTTTTTTTAGCTAAGTCTTCAATGGTCATTTGTGGAATTTCATCAATATGATTCAAAATAAAGTCTGTGATACGCTGTTCATTTGTAGTTAGGTTGTTCGTTGTTTGTAATTTATCGAGCAAAAACATATAAATCTCCCTCATTCATAGATATTCTCGTCTCATTATAGCATACATTGTGAAAAAACCAAAGCAACAACAAGTGTTATTACAATAATTTGTGAAACTTTTTAGAAAAATTGTAAAAGGTTTTACTAGTATATATAATAATGTTTGTTTTATATAAATTTGGTTAGAAAGTGAAAAAATGAACAGATTAATACCTAAGAAAAATTTAAACAAAATGTTCACAAATAGAGCCTATATATACAAGTTTTTTGAAAGATATTGCCGAAACGATAATAAATAATTGTCTGTACCACTTGCTCTTCGCTATAATCATTTTCGGAATGGGAGGGATTTTTTCATGTTAACAGTAGCATATATTGGAAATGGAAAAAGTACCAATCGCTATCACTTACCTTATGCTTTTAAACAAAGCGATAAGATTCGTGTTAAAACGATTTATGCCAGACATTTATCTCAAGAATGGTCGGCTATTGATGGTGTGAAGTATACGACTGATATTGAAGACATTTATCAAGATGATGAAATTCAACTTGTCATTATTACTACACCAAATGCAACGCACTATCCATTGGCTAAAGATTGCTTGTTACATGGAAAGAACGTTTTGGTGGAAAAGCCCTTTTCCTTAAATTATGCTGAGGCGGAAGAATTATTTCGACTAGCGAATGAAAGAGGTCTTTTCATCCAGTGCTATCAAAATCGCCGTTTTGATTCTGACTTCTTAACGGTGCAAAAAGTGATTGAAAGTGGAAAAATTGGGGATTTATTGGAGTTGGAAATGCATTTTGATTATTTCCGTCCAGAAGTACCACTTGCTTCAACGCAATTTTCGATAGCAGAAAGTTTTTTATATGGCCATGCTTGCCACACACTTGACCAGGTTATTTCGTATTTTGGTGAACCCGATGAAGTACATACTGAGGTCCGCCAATTACTCGGTGAAGACCGCATGAATGATTATTTTGACCTTGATTTATACTATGGTCAGCTAAAAGTGTCGGTTAAATCTAGTTATTTCCGAATCAAACCACGCCCAAGTTTCATCGTGTATGGGACGAAGAGGATGTTTGTCAAAGAAACTAAAGACCGACAAGAAGAGCACTTGAAGATGTTTTATATGCCGAATCATCCTGATTTTGGGGTTGATTTGCCAGAACATTACGGTACTTTAACTTATGTAGATGACAGAGGGGATTATCATGATGAGAAAGTCATCTCAGAAGTAGGCGATTATAGCCGTTTTTACGAAGCGCTTTATGATACTATCGTTTTAGGTAAAGACAAAATCGTAAAAGATGAAGAAACGCTGTTTCAAATGAAATTATTAGAGGCTGCTATCCACCAGCTTTCGTAATTTCAGATTTAAATTATATACTACTAGCCATTGACAGAGCCTTTTATGTTTTTTCCTGACATAAAAGGCTTTGTCTATTTTTTAGGCATTTCTCAGCTTTCCAGGATTGTTTATGACTGTTGTAAAGAAACACGTCGTTCGTTATAATGGAGGAAGTTGATAATCAAAGGAAAGGAATAAATGATTTGAGAAATGAAATGATGCACCGTCCTGTGGTGATGAAAGAATTAGTCCAATACCTAAGAACGGCACAAAAACCTTTGGCCGGTGAGTTAGGCGAGGTCGAACGTGAGGCCAATGAACAAGAAGTGCCCATTATTCCGCATGAAACCGTGGTCTTTATGCAATTTTTACTGGGCCAAATCAAGCCACAAAATATTTTAGAGATTGGTTGTGCGATTGGTTTTTCTTCTAGTTTAATGGCACAATTTGTCGGTGAAAATGGGCATGTGACTACCATTGATCGCTTCGATGTAATGATTGAAAAAGCTAAAAAAACTTACGAACGTCTTGGCTTAACCGATAAAGTCACACTTTTGGAAGGTCAAGCGGCAGATATTTTACCAACATTGACGGGTCCATATGATTTTATTTTTATGGATAGTGCCAAGTCAAAATACATCGAGTTCTTGCCAGAGTGTCTACGGTTATTGAAAAAAGGTGGCGTCTTGATGGTGGATGATATCTTCCAAGGGGGTACCATTTTAGATCCTTATGAAAGCATTCCTCGTGGGAAACGTGCCATTCATCGTAAACTAAATGAATTTTTACAAGTGATTAATACTCACCCCGATTTAACGACTTCACTTGTACCTTTAGGGGATGGTATTGCTTTGATTACCAAAGAAGTGGATGAAATAGATGCCACAACATTACGGATATCGGAGGAAGGATAACATGACATTTGAAGAAGTATTGCCAGAATTAAAAAAAGGAGCGAAAATCATTCGTAAAGGTTGGAGTGGTTATGAATTATATGTCACATTAGTATCAGGACAAACCTATGATGAATCACCAGTGACACCCTATTTATTAATCAAAACCTCAGATGAAGGATTTTCAAGTTTTGCCCCAACAGTTTGTGATATCTTAGCTGACGACTGGCAAATTGTGGAATATGCCAAATGAGTGAATTTAAAGAAAAAGTCGTGCTTGTCACAGGGGTAGCATCGGGCATTGGTTTGGCGCAGGCGAAGATTTTTCTAGCTAATGGTGCCAAAGTTTTTGGGGTGGATTGCCAAGAAATGCCGGAAAATCTTGCGGATAGTCCTCGCTTTGTTTATTTTCAAGGGGATGTGAGCGATAGTCAAGTCTGTAAACAAGCCGTAGAAAAGTGCTGTCAACATTTTGGTAAAGTAGATATTTTGCTAAATACGGCAGGTGTCCTAGATAATTATGCAACCATAGCTGAGACTTCAATCGATCAGTGGCATCAAGTATTGCGGACAAATTTGGATAGTATGTTTTATTTTTGTAAGCTAGTGATTCCGCAAATGATACAAGCTGGTGGCGGCGTAATTATTAATATGGCCTCGGTTGCTAGTCTTGTCGCAGGTGGAGGTGGCGTGAGTTATACCGCTTCTAAGCATGCCATTGCCGGATTGACCAAACAACTTGCTTATGATCATGGGAAAGACCATATTTCTGTGAAGGCCATTGCTCCAGGTGCGATTCAAACCCCAATGAATGCAGCTGATTTTGCAGGCGATGGTGCGATGGCAAAATGGGTTGCTGATGAAACACCGGTCAAACGTTGGGCCCAAGCTGCTGAAGTTGCCGAGCTTACTTTGTTTTTAGCCAGTGAAAAAAGTAGTTATCTTCACGGTGCCATCGTTCCTTTTGATGGCGGCTGGACAATCAAATAAAATATTTTCAACCCACAAAGGTAGATTAGCTACTTTTGTGGGTTGTTTTTGTACCTTAACTTGTAAAGTAGCATAATCTCGTGTTTGACAGTTGTAAGGTGTAAAAATTGCTGTAAACCTTGCGCGCCAATGGATAAATGAATTGAATCCGCTAAAAAAGTGTTGTATGTGCTACAGAACAGAATGATTATTTGAAAAATACACGTCTGTCTAAAAGATATTAACAGTCCTTCCCCAAAAAATTGGGAGGTATTTTCGCGCTTTTGAGAATTTTTTGCGTATTTAATCAGTAGAGGCAAAACTTATGATTTATGAATGGTTTAAACTCGACGTCAGAATTTATTATCTCCAATATTATGCTAGAAGTTTTTAGAATTTTTTGAGTGCAAAACAGTATCAATTATCTTGTTTACACATTTGTATATCCCTTGCTGGTTTGACTGTTCATGCTCCTTTTAATATTAAATGAAAAGGTTTTATAGTATAATAAATTTGTGGAGGAAGAAAGGATATTTCCATGAAAAAAGAAAATAAAAACCAGGTGTATTTTGGGCTAACCAATGATATCATCTTTGGTTGGATTATGAAAAGCGATGAGAACTGTTTAGCGATTATCCGTGCGATTTTGCCTGAACGAAACATTACTAGCATTGTTCACAAAGAGGCCCAGCACGATATTACCCCAGTAACCTCCGCTCGCGGTGTTCGATTCGATGCCGTGGTGCAAGATGATCAAAAACGTTACTATGATATTGAAATGCAGGTGGAAAATACCGGTGACTTAGGAGAGCGCACAAGATATTATCAGGTACAAATTGATAATGAAACCTTAATAAAAGGACAAACCTTCCATAAGTTGAAAGAAAGTTTTGTTATTTTCCTATGTGCGTTTGATCCGTTTAACTATGGATTACGCCGCTATCAATTTCATCAATATGAAGACAGTATCCGTGATTTGCGCTTAGATACACAAGCACATGTACTTTTTATCAACGCTAAAGGTACGAAAGGTGAAGTATCAAGTGATTTGGCAGGAATTATTGATGTGATGAATCAAAAACCAAATCAAACCAATTCACTAGCAAGTAAGTTAATGAAGGAAGTTGATTATTATAACCAAAATCCAGAAAAGAGGCGAGAGTTAATGGACTACGAAACAAGACTTAAAGATGAACGCTTAATTGGAATTAAAGAAGGAAGAATAGAAGAAAGACAAGAAGGAGTACGAAATATAATTATTGAATTCAAAGCGAAGAAAGCTGAGCCTAGTTTTATTTTTCAATTTGTCAAAAATGTGTATAAAGGCAAACTTACCGATGAAGAAATCCAGCAAATGATTGATGACGTAGAAGAAAACGAGTAAGCATTATCGTCTGTATTCGGAAATTGATTATTATAACCAAGATTCAGAAAATAGGCGAGAGTTAATGGACTATGCAACAAGACTTCTAGACGAACGTAGACTGGGATTCAAAGAAGGATATGAAGAAGCAAGACGTGAAGTTAGTAAGGAAATGGCTCAAAATTTAATAGTTGAGTTGAAAGCATATGATGAAGAACCGAGTTATATCATTAAATTTGTCAAGAATGTGTTCAAAGAGAGTTTAACCGTTGAAGAAATGAATGGATTGCTTAAACAAGTATAAGTGAATAAAGTGGATGAATGCTCATATACATCAAATACATGAATGATAAAGAGAATAGATAATTAGAAAATGTACCGTCTTTCCAGCGATAATGTTGGAAAGATTTTTTTATTTGAGAAATTGGATATTCAAAGCTGTGGAAAGGTACACTTACATCTGCCCCTTGCAATTTTTACTGATTGTGATAAGATAGCTTTCGTGGATGACCACACTGCGAAACTTCCATCCTTTAGTCGCAGCTTATTACCAAGATGATGAATCTTGCAAAGGAGAGTTTATTTATGCATCAAGAAAAACCTCAAACAATCGCCAACAGCAAAACGCTCGAATTGGCAAAATCTGCAATTGTCGCGGCTTTATATGTCGCCCTCACCGTAGTACTTGCACCATTTAGTTATGGCGCTATTCAAGTACGAATCGCTGAAATGTTTAACTTTTTACCGCTATACAATAAACGCTATATCTGGGCAGTTACAGTCGGCGTATTCATTTCAAATTTATTTTCACAAGTGGGACCCATTGATTTAGTGGTCGGCACGCTTTCTACGCTTTTTGTGTTGTTAATTAACGTGAAAGTCACTGAAAATATGAAATCTATGAAACAAAAAATGGCAGTAAGTACCATTATTTGTGCTGTTTCTATGTTCACCATTGCCGCTGAATTAACTTTTGTTGCAGGCTTACCATTTTTCTATAGCTGGTTAACAATTGGTGTCGGTGAATTTATTGCGATGGCCGTTGGTTCATTGATTATCTATGCAGTAGGTAAAAAAATCGATTTAACCAAATAAATCTTCTCAAGCAGTCACAATGGATGGTGTGATTGCTTTTTTTTTATTTAGAGGATGTGAAGTGACTTGCGCAGACAGGAGGAAATTCGTGTGCTTACCTTCCGTTTAGAAAATCGGATAAAAGGAGGTTTTCTTAATTGGGAGGGCAAATTTCACAATGTCTAGTCGCTGAACACAGAATATTTGGTTTGACAAGTTGAAAGAGTATATGAAAAAAAGCCCTCTGGAAATCTTCCAAAGGGCTGTGTTAGCGTCACAGGAGGGATTCGAACCCCCGACCGTTCGCTTAGAAGGCGAATGCTCTATCCAGCTGAGCTACTATGACAGAAGCTTAACAACAAAACTTATTCTAACAGATTTTGAGATAACGCGCAAGTATTTTCAGAAAAAATGAGATAACGAAAAGACCAGTTTGCATGAATAAAATTATGAACAGAATCTTTGATGTTTATCATTCATTGCCGGAAACACGCACAGAAAACAAAAATTTATACAAAAATGAATCGATGTCGTATTTATATTTTTAGAAAACATCCGATATATCATTATAATTTAGAATGAGGAGAAGTGAAAAATGAATACAAAAAAGAAAAGTATAAGTATGATTATTCGTTTATCATTAATTTGTATTGCTTTATTACCAGTATTAATTTTAGCAATCATTAATTTTTATAGTACTGTGAAATCATTGAAAACGAATATTCAGGATAACCAAATAGGTACGGTGCAAGCTGTACACATTGCTCAAAAAGAGTTATTTGACAAGACAAATAATCGTATCCAAGAGATTGCAAAATTGGAAGAAGTCACGCAAAGATTTGACTTGCCGAGAATTGAAAAAATGATTATAACTGCAAGCAAGGGGGATGCGGATATATTAAGCATGACCTTCGCTACCCAAAACCAAAATGAATGTGTCTCTACGCTACCTATCCCTGAAGGCTATGATGCCACGACTAGACCTTGGTTTAAAGACGCTTTAGCCAATCCACAAAAAGCCGTATGGTCAGAGCCTTATCAAGATATTGATACGCATGAATTTATTTCAACAGTATCCTATGCGATAAAAAATAATGAGGGTCAGTTTGGAGTATTATCCGCAGATATTTCGTTTAAAACACTTGATAGTCTAATTAAAGCTTTAGACAAAACAAAAGGTACCCAAATCTCATTAGTAGCATCTTCTGGTATTGTTGTAGCCTCTACTGCAAAAACTTTAGTGAATAAACAGTATCCACAAAGTCAATTGCTGTCAAAAATCAAAAACCAAAGTAACAGTCAAGGTAGTATTAATGCGCCAAATAAGCAATTTTCATCTGCAAGCTATATTAAAGGGACCTCAGAGAATCCATATACCGTCCTTGCAACGATGGATAGAAAACAAATGCGTGCTCAATTAGTTTCCCAAATCATAACTGTAGGGATTATGATGGTATTTATTATCGTATTAATTACCATTCAATCATTTGTAGCTACGAATTTAATTAAAGGTGTAGTTGAACTGTATACAAATCATTTCCAAAAATTAGGCGCAGGTACATTAGCTGTTATGGATACCCAAAATAATCAGGTCCACAAATTGATTCACAGAGCAGCCCATCCTGATAAAAATGGTAATGAATTACAAAGAATGGGAGACCAATATAATAAGATGGTTGAATCGGTTGGACAGCTGATTGAAGAGGTTCAAGGGGAAAGTAGAGAAGTTGCTCAAATGTCAAAAAATCTTCTGGAACTCTCTAAGCAAACCAATGTAGCCACTGAAGAAGTAGCAGAGACGATTACTGGAATAGCTCAAGTTACAGGCTCACAAGCTGCAGATACTGAAAAAAGTGTCGCTCAGATGAACGATTTATCACATGCTATTCAACAATTAACAACAAGTGTGGAATCAATGAATGCTGAATCGATTGAAGCCTCTTCAATTAACCAAAATAGTAAAAATTTAATGGATAAAGTACAAACTAGTTGGCAAGATGAAATTAAACAAATGAATAGTTTGATGAATAATATTGATCAAATGAATCATCAAATCCAAAATATTACCCAAATCATTCAAGTAATTAACGACATTTCTTACCAAACCAATTTACTCGCACTTAATGCCTCCATTGAAGCGGCGCGTGCGGGTGAATCAGGAAAAGGTTTTGCTGTTGTAGCGACAGAAATTCGTAACTTAGCAGAACAGAGCAAGGAATCAACTAAGGAAATAGCGACGATTATCGATCAGATTCAGCACAAATCTACAGAAATGGTTGACTTAGCAAGTGCTTCATTAGCTGGTAGCCAAAAACAAACAGATGTGATTGACGAAGCGATTTTAGCGATGCAGTCTGCCTTTGATAAGAACCAATCTATCCTACAACAAATTCAGGATTTAGACCAAGTGGCAGAAACTATTATGCAAGTTCAAACAGATGTCTTAGAAAATCTCGAAAATGTTTCTGCCTCTACACAAGAAAATGCGGCAGGTACACAAGAAGTTTCAGCTAATGCCGAAGAAGTCCTCGCTACGATGGAAGAATTCGGTCAACATGTTGGAGAGCTTCAACAAATTTCAGAAAAATTACGTGTTTCTGCCAATCGATTCCATAGATAAAAAGTTCTTAAAGAGTTGTTAGAATGCTCGATTATTCTAACAGCTCTTTATATGTTTCAAGAATAATAGTAGTTATGCTATTTAATAAATAAAATCTTCGTAGTTTTTAGCGCTTACTTATGTTATACTTAACAAGTCTATAAAGTTAGGAGTTGAAAAGATGGATACTACACTTGTAATTATGGCTGCAGGGATTGGCAGTCGTTTCGGCGGGGGTATCAAACAGCTAGAAACCGTCGATGAAAATAAACATATTATAATGGATTACAGTATTCATGATGCGATTAAAGCAGGTTTTACTAAAATTGTCTTTATCATCAGAAAAGAAATTGCCAAAGAATTTAAAGAAGTTATCGGGGATCGCATTGAAAAAATCTGTGCTAAGCATCAAGTGAAAGTGGCTTATGCTTATCAAGAATTAGCGGATATCCCAGGACAATTACCTGAAGGACGTAAGAAACCATGGGGAACTGGCCAAGCTGTATTAGCTGCAAAAGAACACTTGACTGAGCCATTTGTGGTCATCAACGCCGATGATTACTATGGTCAAGAAATTTATCAACAATTGCACGATTACTTAGTCCAAGAAAACCCAACTTATTGCATGGCAGGCTTTATCTTGAAAAATACCTTATCAGACAATGGTGGTGTCACTCGTGGTATTTGTCATATGAAAGACGGTTACCTAAGCGATGTCGTAGAAACGAAAAATATCGTCAAAACAGCAGACGGTGCCGAATCAAATGGTCGCGCGCTAGATGTAGAATCTTTGGTATCAATGAATATGTGGGGCTTAACACCTGACTTCATCCCAGTATTAGAAAAAGGCTTTGAAGAATTCTTTGCTAGAGAAGTGCCCCAAGATCCAATGGGTAGCGAATACCTATTACCAATCTTGGTGGGAGAATTATTAGCCAAAGATGAAATTCAGGTCAAAGTCATCAAGAGTGAAGACACCTGGTATGGCATGACTTACCGCGAAGATGTTGAACCAGTGAAAGCTAGTTTTGCCCAGTTAATCGCAGAAGGTGTCTGTCATCCAGACCTTTATGATAATTTAAATCAATAATCATGCGGAACCTCTCAAAAAATTTGGGAGGTTTTTTCGCACTTTTGAGGACTTTTTGCGTATGTAATAATTAGCGTAGGATTGCCAACTACGAGAATGGGAGAAATTGACATACGTGTTAATACGTGATGATTTTTATATGCAAGGAGTCTTCTTAATATGCCGCTTACGGGAAAAGAAATGTTGAAATTGCTGAAAAAGAATGGCTGGATTGAACGAAGCACAGAAGACTCACATCATCATTTATACAAAGAAGGTGTGCGAATTACGGTTCCGGTTCATGGCAATCAAGATTTAGGAAAAGGACTAAAACAAAGAATTTTAAAAGATGCTTTAGCTGGTGCTGATGTGTTTATCGGTGTGTCCGGTCCTAATGTATTAAGACAGCATTGGATATTCAATATGACCAAAAGACCGATAATTTTTGCGATGGCCAATCCTACTCCAGAGATTTTCTCAGATGAGGCTATAGAAGTAGGTGCGTATATCGTAGGTACTGGTCGAAGTGATTTCCCAAATCAAATTAATAATGTCTTAGCTTTTCCAGGAATTTTTAGAGGCGCACTTGATGCACAGGCTTGTCGAATCACGATTGAGATGCAATTAGCCGCTGCCAAAGCACTAGCCAATTTGATTCCATAAAAAGAACTCACACCGACGAATATCATCCCTGATGTCTTTGATTCTCGAGTAACGACTGTCGTAGCAGAAAGTGTCAAACAAGTGGTAGTTGATAGATATTATATCTAACTAGTAGATATTTTTGCTACGAATGATTAAATCATGCTGCTGAGTGAATTTTTTTCGATATTCTCCTCCTTGTCCTATCTGGTTTGCCAGAGACTAGGTAGGGTTTTTCTTGTGTTTGAGTGATTGTTGTAGTATCATAATTATATAAAATTAAAGAAATCACGAAAACTATGATATAAAATTAAATCAAAAAAGGAAGAGGCATATGAAAAAATTATCTCGTGAACTATTGGCAGAAAAAATCTTAAAACGTCGTAAGGATTTTGGTCTTACGCAAGCACAACTATCAGAACAAACAGGGATTAACCGTTTGATGATTGGACGTATCGAAAATCAAGAATATACCCCATCCATCGAGCAACTAGAGAGCCTCTCTGAAGTGTTGCAGTTTGATCCAACAGAGCTATTCATCACGCAAGGAGAAAACAAACTAGCCAAACTTGCGACTAAAAAGCAATATAAAATCGCAGTAGCCGGTACAGGATATGTAGGATTATCGATTGCAACCCTTTTAGCCCAATATCATGAAGTTGTGGCAGTTGATATCATTCCAGAAAAAGTCGAATTAATCAACCAACGCAAATCTCCTATTCAAGATGACTATATCGAAAAATATCTCGCCGAAAAAGAATTAAACTTGACGGCAACCCTAGATGGCAAATCCGCCTATCAAGAGGCCGATTTTGTGGTAATTGCGGCACCAACCAACTATGATCCACAAAAGAATTATTTCGACACCTCGGCAGTAGAGTCGGTTATTGAAGAGGTCTTAGCGGTAAATACAGATACTACAATGATTATCAAATCGACGATCCCAGTCGGTTATACACAAAGCGTCCGCGCCAAATATCAGACAGCAAATCTATTATTCAGTCCAGAATTTTTACGCGAATCAAAGGCATTATATGATAATTTATATCCATCTAGAATTATTGTCGGATGCGATGAAAATAGTCGCAATCAAGCTGAAATCTTTGCGGCCCTTTTACAACAAGGCGCCATCAAACAAGCCATTCCGACGCTATTTATGGGCTTTACCGAAGCAGAAGCAGTAAAATTATTTGCGAATACTTACCTTGCTTTACGCGTCTCTTATTTCAACGAATTAGATACTTATGCCGAATCAAAAGGACTCAATACCCAACAAATTATTGAAGGTGTTTGTCTAGATCCACGTATCGGTACGCATTACAATAATCCAAGCTTTGGATATGGGGGATATTGCTTACCTAAAGATACTAAGCAGCTATTGGCTAACTTCCAAGATATCCCACAAAATATGATGACAGCTATTGTCGAAAGTAACCGCACTAGAAAAGACTTTATTGCGGAACGGGTGCTTGAAATTGCTGGTGCGTATCAATCTAATAGTTCTTGGGATCCAAATAAAGAAAAAGAAGTCGTTATTGGTGTTTATCGCTTAACGATGAAGAGTAATTCCGATAATTTTAGACAAAGTTCGATACAAGGTGTTATGAAACGAATTAAGGCAAAAGGAGCAAAAGTTATCATTTTTGAGCCAACTTTAAACGATGGAGAAACTTTCTTTGGTAGTAAAGTAGTGAATAATCTTGATAAATTTAAGAAACAGTCACATGCTATCATTGCTAATCGATTTGACAATAGTTTAGAAGATGTAATGGATAAAATATATACAAGAGATATCTTCAGAAGAGATTAAGAGATAGATTATGGAAAGAATAGATTTAACAAATAAGAAAATACTGATTACTGGTGGTGCAGGATTTATTGGTTCGAATTTAATCTTAGCGCTGTTAAAAAAAGTTGAGGGTGTTCAAATAATTTCAATTGATAATATGAATGAATATTATGATCTTTCACTAAAAAAATGGCGTGTTGAGCAAATTCAATTAGAACTATCAAATCATGTTGATAAATCAGTAAAGATGATAGAAGGAGATATTTCTGATAGAAAGTTAATAGATGATATCTTTAACGAATTTCAGCCTCAAATTGTCGTAAATTTGGCTGCACAGGCGGGAGTAAGATATTCTATTAGCAATCCTGATGCTTATATTCAGAGTAATTTGATTGGCTTTTATAATATTTTGGAAGCGTGTCGCCATTCTTATGATGGAGAGAAGGACGGAGTAGAACATTTAGTATATGCTTCTTCTTCTTCAGTATATGGAAGTAACCAAAAGGTCCCTTATTCTACAGATGATAAAGTGGATAATCCAGTATCGTTATATGCTGCAACAAAAAAATCAAATGAATTGATGGCACATTCTTATAGTAAACTATACAATATTCCATCTACTGGATTAAGATTTTTTACAGTTTATGGTCCCGCAGGTAGACCAGATATGGCATACTTTGGATTTACAAATAAATTAATTAATGGAGAAACGATACAAATCTTTAACTATGGTAATTGCAAACGTGATTTTACTTATGTAGATGATATTGTGGAAGGTGTTATTCGAGTAATGCAAGGTGCTCCTGAAAAGAGAACGGGAGAAGATGGATTGCCTGTTCCTCCATATGCTGTTTACAATATTGGTAATAGTCAACCAGAAAACTTGTTAGACTTTGTTCGTATATTGCAAGAAGAATTGGTTAGAGCAAAAGTATTACCAGATGATTATAATTTCGAGGCGCATAAAAAGTTGGTTCCAATGCAACTAGGTGATGTGCCTGTGACATACGCTGATATTTCAGCTTTAGAAAGAGACTTTGATTTCAAACCAAATACTAGCTTGAGAGCTGGACTTAGAAAATTTGCGGAATGGTATAAAGAGTTTTATAAATAGAAAAGTTTTTTTGTTTGGGGCTGTTAAGGTGGAATAGATAAAGTGAATGTATATCTATCAGTATACTATATCAAATCGTTGTATGATGACTCATCAAGAAAACCAAGATTAATTAAAAACGAAATGATTATTGTTATTACTTTGCATATGACTAAAATGTAAAATTTGTTATACATCGTTATACAACAATTATATAAACAATTTATTTTGATTACAGCTAGTTGGGAAAATGAAGGGAATCGAAAGTATGGAGTAATCACTAAAACTATAGTTGAGACATGTGCGAATTCATTCAAACTAATACCTAAAAATTGCTAAAAGTAGTTACAATATTTAGAGGATGATTCTATCTATTTGAAACGGGGATAGAATCATTCTTTTGTATTATTCAATATTAATTGAAGATATTGATGTGTGCTAATTCGATTAGAATACACTCTGTATTGATTTTAATAAAATGTATTGTAGTAGGAGTTGCCACATCAGTCCCTAATATAAAATGATTCTTAAAATAATCCGCATATTCAGCATTGATTTGATTAATAATCAAGTTGATTATTTGGATTTTCTTAGTTTTTTATTAATTGTTCAATTTGTCATAAGATTTTCGTCCTTGATCTACCTTTCAAAATGTGTTTGGGAAGTTCGCTCTTTTTTTGTATAAAAATTCTCCCCCAAAATATTTTGGGGAGATTCTTATATAATGATTTAGGATTGCTCTTCATAGGGATGTGTCAAGAAGTTAACATATTGTATTGAAAATGAAACATTATATTTTGTAAGTTTAAGCTTTAATAAATCTGAGTTTATCTTAAAACAAAATAGATGAATAGTTATTTTATGAAATTATTGTAAACTAAATCTTGATGTGTCAACGTGTAAATGGTAATCTGTTGATATGGTCAACTTTATGGAAAAATAGTTCGATTTTTTATTATTAGATAAACGTGAAAGATGTTTATATTTTTGGGAGTGGAAATAGTGCTTTATTTGTCTAGAAAAAGAAAGATTGCAATATTAGTGATATTAGATTCGATTTTAGTTGGAATATCAGCTGTAGGAAGCTTACTTTTTCTGCATCCTTTTTCTACTTTTTTGGAAAAAGAATATCTCATATTAACAATCACCTCGGTTATACTTTATCTTTTATTCGGAAGCATATTTAAAGTATTCACTAGAATTAACCGATATACGAATCTTAGAGAGATAAATGCAATTACTGCGGCTACATTGTGTACAACAATTGTTGAATATATATTTAGTCTCTTTGCCCCTCTATTCGAACACAGAAGGTTGTTGTTCCTCCAATTTATATTAATGACTTTTTTAATTGTTGCAACTCGTTTAGTATGGCGTTTAATTGTTGAATTAAGACAAAGAAATAAAGCCAAATACACTCATAACATCCTTATTATGGGTGCGGGTGAAGGCGGTAGAGTCTTAATAAATAGTCTGATATCAACGAAAAATACTGAAAAAGTAAAAATTTCAGGAATAATTGATGATGATGTGAATAAAGTCGGTACATATTTAAATGGTATTAAGGTTTTGGGGACAACTTCTGACCTTAATAAATTAATAAAAGAAAACGAGGTTGATATGCTTACTGTAGCAATTCCCTCAATTTCAAAACACAGATTGAATGAGTTGTTCGATTTATCCCAATCTTTAGGAATTAAACTAAATATCATACCTTCTATGGAAGAAATTGCTGAAGGTAAAGTGAATTTCTCTAAGTTGAAAGATATAGATGTTGTAGATTTACTAGGTCGTGAAGAAGTAAAGCTGGATATTGAACAAATTAAAGAGAAAATCACTAACAAAGTAATATTGGTAACTGGTGCAGGCGGTTCAATTGGTTCAGAAATCTGTCGACAGGTGATGCGTTTTAACCCACGAAAGCTACTTTTGTTAGGGCATGGAGAAAATTCGATTTATCTTATAAATAGAGAACTACAGAATAAATATCGAAATAGGGAAACAGAAATCATTCCAATTATTGCTGATGTGCAAGATCGTCCTAGAATAGATATGATTATGCAAATATATCGTCCTGATATTGTCTATCATGCTGCTGCACATAAACATGTTCCGCTAATGGAGTATAATCCTGTTGAAGCGGTAAAAAATAATGTGATTGGCACAAGAAATGTTGCTGAGTCAGCTAAACTACATAATGTTGGAAGTTTTGTGATGGTTTCAACAGATAAAGCGAATAACCCACCAAATGTAATGGGATCAACTAAGCGTATTGCTGAAATGATAGTGACTGGTCTAAATGAAGAAGGTCATACAAAATTTTCTGCGGTTCGTTTTGGAAATGTACTTGGTTCAAGAGGAAGTGTTATTCAAGTCTTTAAAGAGCAAATTGCTAAAGAGGGGCCAGTAACGGTCACAGATTTCCGAATGACAAGATATTTTATGACTATACCAGAAGCAAGCAGATTGGTTATTCAATCAGGAGCACTTGCTAAGGGTGGAGAAATTTTTATACTCGATATGGGTGAACCAGTAAAAATTCTTGACTTAGCAAAACAGATGATTAAGATGAGTGGTTCTTCTGATGATGAAATTCAAATTATAGAATCTGGAATACGCCCAGGCGAAAAACTGTACGAAGAATTACTTTTGGATAAAGAGCGAAATGATCAGCAAGTATTCGATAAGATATTTGTTGGAAATATTAAAGGATTTAGTTTAGAACAAGTCGATGAATTTGTAAAAACTTTAGATTTTAGTCAACCAAATGTGGTAGGGAAAAAAGTTGTTGAGTTTGCAAATGCCTCAAATAAATGATAGTGAAAGAAGTTAAATAGAATGAATTTTAAACCCTTTGAACAGAAAGTATGGCTATCATCACCAACCATGCATGGTGATGAATTAAAATATATTACAGAAGCATATAAAACTAATTGGATGTCAACAGTTGGGAAGAATATAGATGAAGTTGAACGTATGATAATTGAGAAAATAGGGGTAAAACATGCTGTAGCGTTATCCTCCAGAACATCAGCCTTACATTTGTCTATTAAACTTGCAGATGTTAAACCGGGAGACAAGGTATTTTGTTCTGATGTGACTTTTAGTGCAACTGTTAATCCTGTAGTATATGAAGGTGGTATTCCGGTATTTATTGATAGTGAGTATGATACTTGGAATATGGATCCTATAGCGTTGGAAAAAGCTTTTGAGCTATATCCAGATGTAAAGGTAGTTGTATTGGTACATCTTTATGGTACACCAGCTAAAGTAGATGAAATAAAAGCAATATGTAAGAAACATGATGCAATTCTCGTAGAAGATGCAGCAGAATCATTGGGAGCTACATATAAAGGAAAACAAACAGGACAATTTGGTGCATTTAATGCTATCTCTTTTAATGGAAATAATTTAACGGCCTCGAATTCTATATCAAAGTTGCCAATAGCTTGTAAAACACCGACCTACGTAGCTGCCTAAGACCTGTACCAAAGTTGGTAAAAACCGATGTGTTATGTTTTTTACAGTTATCAGCGCTCGATGCTGATATGTAATTCTTATTAGCGCTCGGAGCCCTAAGCCGACATTAAGTTAAAATGTGCAGATTATTGGGAAATTGTGGTCACCTCACGTTCAAGATATTTGATGAGTTCATTCCACGGGAATGAGCCGATTAAATCTTCTGAAAACAGAAAAAGAGCCGCCAGCGTGTGACGGCCCAAGGGAATGACTTAGGATAAAGGTTTTGCAAAAACAACGACATGGTGCGGACACCCTTTCGTAAAAGAGTGCTCCGTGCACATGAACGCTCCAGACTCGTGCTGAATGATACATCCACTGTCTATTACGAATTTGCGGTGAAGCAAATCTCGGTTCTGCAGGTTCAGATCGAACTGAACGATATCTCCTAAGGCAGTGAGCTTTGCGGTGGTGTCCAGGGTTTTGATACCTGGTTTGCCAAACAAAATAGTTTTCATCTCAATTGTCACGGGATCGTTATAAAGCATATCTAATTACCTCCTAGATTTAATTTTTACAATGGAACAGGTTTGTGGGGCTGGTTAACAACCAGTTTTGTTCTAATTCTGCTCTAATGTTTGCTCTGAATTTTGTACATAGCAAGTAATAACAGGAAGAGAAGGAAAGAATTTAAGGCCCTGATGACTACCCATTCTTGTTGGATAGTGATCAGAGCCCTAAAGGTTCTAGAGCCTATTTGATTGGAAGGCGCCTCAGGAAGGGGTGGTGAGTATGACTACGTATGAGTTGTTTGTTGTAATCCTTGGGATTATGACTTATTTCAATTCTGCTGGGTTACTGCTCATAGCTATCCTGAAATACAAAAAATAAAATCAGACAGCAATCTGATTAATAGGCCTAACTAGTACGGTGCCGGAAGCTTAGATGGGCACTTTTGAAGTTGGAGATTTAACAATGGAATTAGATCATATTGCTTTGATTGTTTCTTGCGAAAGCAATTTAACATTTTATAAGAAACTTGGTTTTGAAGAAACACATAGATTTGAAAGAGAATATGACACTGTTGTATTTATGAAAAGTGGAGTGGTTGATTTAGAAATTTTCATAGATCCAAAACATCCAGATAGAGTGAGTGGTCCTGAAGCTAAAGGGTTAAGGCATATAGCTTTTGTAGTGGATAGTTTAGATGAAATTATGAAAGTTGTAGAATGTGAAAAAATAAGAAAAGACTGGTTTGGAAGAAAATTCACATTCACAAAAGATCCTGATGGACAACCGATTGAGTTAAAGGAAAGATGAGGTAAGCAATAGGTGAAAATTAAAAAGATTATTGGAATTGCAGCAGCAACACTTGGTACAGCATTTGTTGTAACCTCTATTGTTGGAAAGAAAAAACAAAAAGAGTCCAGATATGAAAATGATCTTGAGCAGAAGAATCCAATGGAAGGGAAAAAGGTGGTTTTTGTTGAGGATGAAAAAGATAAAGAAAATGCCGATGGATTGAAAGGCCATCTTGAAGCTGTGGGTGAATCTACCCATGTTCCAGGTATTTATGAAAAATACGTTAAACGTGGAATCGACATAGTACTATCTTTTGGAGGACTTGTAGTTCTGAGTCCAGTTCTACTTGGAATTGCTATCGCCATTAAGATTGACGATCCCGGTCCGGTTCTTTTTACTCAAAAGCGTGTTGGTGAAAATAAGAAATATTTTAAATTACATAAATTTAGAAGCATGAAGATGTCTACGCCTCACGACAAACCTACGCATATGTTAGAAAATCCTGAGCAATATATTACCAGAGTTGGAAAATTTATTCGTGCGCATAGTTTAGATGAGCTTCCTCAGATTTGGGACATTTTTATTGGAAATATGTCTGTTATTGGGCCACGTCCCGGATTATGGAATCAGGATTTCCTGACTGCCGAAAGAGATAAATACGGTGCAAATGATATCAAGCCAGGTTTGACTGGATGGGCTCAGATTAATGGTAGAGATGAGCTTGAAATTCCAGTTAAGGCAAAGCTTGATGGCGAGTATGCTCAGAAAATGGGATTTGCTATGGATACCAAGGTGTTTTTGGGAAGTCTTCACGTATTCGGTGGTGACAATAGTGTCGTAGAAGGTGGAACAGGTGAGATGAAGAAGACAGTGAAAGGTATGAACGGTAAGAAAAGAGTATTATTCCTTTCTAATCATTTCAAGACCCTTTTCTGGTTCAGAAAAGAATTAATTAAGAAGTTGATTGACGAAGGGCATGAAGTATACCTTTCTCTTCCAGAAGATGAGAATGACTTCTTTACCAATATGGGATGTCATATTTTGGTTACTGATGTCGATCGTCGTGGCGTGAATCCGAAGAACGATTTCAAATTGATTATGTTCTATAAGAAGATGATTCCAGAAATCAATCCAGATATTATTTTCTCTTACACAATCAAGCCGAATATCTATGGCTCTATGGCTAGTGGTAAAAAGTATAAGCAGATTTGCAATATTACTGGAACAGGTGCGACATTCCTGGGAAACAATATGGTAGCGAAGATCTGTAAGATACTTTACAAGGTATCGGTTCGCAAGTGCTACAAGGTTTATTTCCAGAATACTGGAGATAGGGACTTCTTCATTGAGAATAATCTTGTTGGTAATAACTATGAGATGCTTCCTGGTTCTGGATGTAACCTTGAGGAACACTCTTTCAAGGAAATGCCTACAGATGAAATTACAAGATTCATCTTTATTGCTCGCGTTATGAAGCTTAAGGGTATTGATGAATACTTAGCAGCAGCAAAGATGATTAAAGAAAAGTATCCAAACACAGAATTTATTATTGCAGGCTGGAATGAGGAAGAAGAGTACAAGAAGATTGTTGGTGAATACTATGATCAGGGCATTGTAAACTATATCGGTTTCCGTGATGATCTTGATAATTGGATTGCAAAATGTCATTGTACAGTTCTTCCATCACATGGTGGTGAAGGTATTCCTAATGTGTTACTTGAAAGTGCTGCAAATGGACGCGCATGTATTGGATCAAAGATTAATGGAACTATGGATGTAATTGATGAAGACATAACAGGGTATCTCTTCGAAACAGGAGATGCTAATTCATTGGCTGCCCAGATGGAGAAGTTTATTAATCTATCCACAGAAGATAAAGCTGTTATGGGTAAGGCAGGTAGAGAAAAGATTGAACGAGAATTCGATAGAAATATTGTTGTAGATAGATATTGTAATGAGGTTGAGAGAGCCTGAGGAGTTTTGACTATGAATAAATATGTACATGCTGCATATTGTGTTCCTTGTGGTGCTATTAAGATGGCTTGGACAAAGCTATTTCATATTGGCGATTTTAAAGGACCAAAGATTTCTATGGTGTCACCATTAACTGAAATTACCTTAGATAATGGCGGAAAGCTTGAGATTGGTGAAAAATTTAAAATGCGCGATGGGGCAAAAATCCGTGTACGCAAAGGAGCGATTTGTAAAATCGGAAGAAATACTTCTGTGAACTGCAACAATATGATTGCGTGCAGAGAGAGAATTATTATTGGAAATGATGTTCAGTTTTCTCCTAATGTTCAGATATATGATCATGATCATGATTTTAGAGCAGAAGGTGGAGTGAAGGCTGGGAAGTATAAAACAGGAAGCATTGAAATAGGTAATAACGTATGGATAGGGGCAAACACAATCATTCTGCGTGGAACAAAGATTGGGGATAATGCCGTGATAGCTGCAGGATCTATTGTTAAGGGAGAAGTACCTACAGGTGCAGTAATCGTTCAGAAGAGAGTAAGTGAGATTAGATAAGATGGAGGAGCTTTATGAAAGACGGCGTTATTCTTTACATTGGTGGTTTTGAATTGCCAGATAAAAATGCTGCAGCTCATCGTGTGTTGAGTAATGCAAAAATATTCAGAGAGCTTGGGAAGAAAGTTGTTTTTATTGGTATCGATAAAAATATGTCAAGAGAACTTGATGTGCTAGATACATATAGGGATGTTCAAGGATTCGATGCGTACGCAGTACCATATCCAAATGGTAGCAAGAGTTGGGTTAAGCATTTAACAGATATTAGTGATTATATTAAAGTTTGCGAAAAATTAGGAAATGTTGACAGTGTCATTCTTTATAATTTTCAGGCAATTGCTATGCGAAGATTAATGTCTTACTGCAAAAAAAATGGTATCAAGTGTTGTGCTGATATTACAGAATGGAGATCGGCAAAAGGGGAAGACTTTGTTTACAGAGTACTAAAGGATAGTGATACGTGGTATCGTATGCATATTCTTCATAAGAAACTAGACGGACTTATTGTTATTAGCAGATATCTTGAGGAATACTATCAAAGTTGTAAGAATGTTGTATATATTCCGGTTCTCGTAGATTGCTCAGAATCAAAGTGGAAAAATAGCTATAATAAATCAACAGACATATTGAAATTGGTTTATGCAGGTAATCCTGGAAGAAAAGATCGATTGGACAAATTGATTAAAGCCCTTGTAAAAATAAAGAGAAAGTATGTGCTTGATGTTATTGGCATGACTACAGAACAGTATCTAGAATATTATCCTGAAGATACACAATTATTAAATGATTGCAGTTGGATTATCTTCCATGGTCGGCTTTCTCATTTAGAAACGTTAGAGTATGTAAAAAAAGCAAATTACAGTTGTTTTCTTAGGGAAGATGATCGAGTAAGTAAGGCAGGTTTTCCGACTAAATTTGTTGAGGCAATAACAAGTGGAACGCCTGTTTTGACAAATAAGACAAGTAATATTTGTGACTATGTAAATAAAAATAAAAATGGAGTTCTTGTTGAGAATATTGATGAAAGTGAAGTAGATGTATGCCTAAATGAGTTGCCTTATGAGATGGAAACAGAGACAGATTTATTTGATTATTTAGGATATCAGTCTGCTATGAAACAATTTTTAGAATTATAAAAAAGAGGTTTTTCTATGATTTGGAATAGATGGATTAGAATACTTACGAAACCGTATTTCGCACTTTACCAAAGAATTTGGCCTGTTAAGTATGCAAAAAAAATCGGGGTGAATGTTGGAGAAAATTGCCATTTTTACGGAAAAATAGAATGGGGTACAGAACCTTGGTTGATTACAATTGGAAATAACGTTCATATAACTAATAATTGTTCGTTTATTAATCATGACGGAGGAACTTTGATTTTTCGAGATCAAATTCCAGATTTAGAGATTACAAAACCAATAACGGTTGGGGATAACGTTTATATAGGAACAGATGTACTTATTCTTATGGGGGTAAATATTGGCTGCAACGTCGTGATTGGAGCAAGAAGTTTAGTTACCAAAGATATTCCAGAAGGGAGCCTTGCTGTTGGGCATCCCGCAAAGGTTATAAAAAGTACGGAAGAGTATTTGGAAAAATTAAAGAAAGAATCTTTACATCTAGGACATTTAAAAGGGAAAGAGAAAGATATCGCTTTGCGTGATTATTACCATTATAAAAAATAGTAGTTGTATATAGAGACTATGAGGTGAGGAGAATTATGATATACCCAATAAAATGGATTGCATATTTTATTATTGGTAGAATTCACTGTATTAAGACTCCACATATAAAGATTAAACATAGTGCAAGAGTGACATATTCATCAAAATTAGAAGGATATAATGTTATTAACGAAAATTCATACTTTAGAGGTGAAATTGGTTTAGGAAGTTATATTGGACCGGACTCGTTGGTGATTGGGAAAATAGGAAGATTTTGTTCTATTGCCAGAAATGTATTATTTTTAGAGTCGACACATCCCACATCTAAATTTGTCAGTTCGCATCCAGCTTTTTATTCATTAGGAAAACAGTGTGGAATCTCATTTGTTGCAAAGCAGAAATTTGACGAGAAGCCTAAGCTTGAAGGTAATACTTATCCATTTGAAGTAGGTAATGATGTTTATATAGGAGCGGGAGTTACAGTAATTGGTCCTGTTAGAATTGGTGATGGAGCAGTAATTGCTGCAAACGCGACAGTTATTCATGATGTAGCACCTTATTCGATTGTAGCTGGAACTCCTGCTAAGGAAATACGTAAAAGGTTTTGTGATTCAGATATTGAGTATCTAATGAAAACTAAATGGTGGGAGAAAAGCCTCGATTGGTTAATTAAAAATGGCGAATGTATGGAATCCATCAACGAATTAAAAAAAGTATTAGGAGATGGCGATGAAAAATAAATACAATAATAGGTTAGGCATTGTAATTATTGGATATAACAATATTACTGGCATAAGAAGATTGCTTGACTCATTAAATAGAGTACAATTTGGTGATGATGAACTAATTCTTATATTTAGTATTGATTATTCAGGAAATGATAATGTTAAACAAATCGCTGAAGAATATGTGTGGAATCATGGTAAGAAAGTGGTTAATGCATTTGATAAAAATCTTGGGTTACGTACTCACATATTGAAGTGTGGTGATTATCTTGAAGATTATGATTTAGATGCATTAATTGTTTTGGAAGATGACTTGTATTTATCACCAAATGCTTATTTATACGCATTAGAAACTGTAAATTTTTATAAAGAAAAAGAGTATGTTGCGGGAATATCACTCTATAAACATGAATTCAATTTAAATGCAAAACATCCGTTTGTGGATTATCAGGATGGATACGATACTTATTTCATGCAATATGCTCAATCATGGGGGCAAATTTGGCTCCGAAAACAGTGGAATGATTTTAAAGAGTGGTATTTGCAAGATGAGTGGAAGAAACTTGATCAAAGAATTGTACCAGATAACTTAAAAAAATGGACTAATTCATGGTTGAAATTTCATATTATGTACTGCATAGCTAAAAATAAATATTTTGTTTATCCAAGAGTAGCTTTGTCAACTGATTATAGTGATGTTGGGGTACATGGAACAAGGCAGAATACTGATATGCAGGTTTCGTTAGACTATGCTAATACCAAAGAATGGAAATTAGCGGATATAGAGAACTCACATGCTGTTTATGATGCATATTATCAAAATATGATAATTAATAGTAGGTTAAATTATGAAAACGTATTGATTGATTATTATGGCATAAGAGAAATTCCTGAAGGGTACAAGTATTTGTTAACCACAAAACCTAGAGGATATAGAGTGGAAAGAAGTTGGGGAGTCCAACTTAGACCAATAGAAGCTAATATTTTTCAAGATATTCCAGGAGATGAGTTATTCCTTTTTGATTTATCGAAAAAAGAAAATCTCAGAAAAACAGACTGGAAAAACAAGATATTTGAATATGACTTAAAAGGTATCAATATTGTTCAAATATCGAATTTCGTTTATTGTACACGCTTTTTAACTCATTATATTAGCAATAAATATCGCAGGTTTATAAAAAAACTTAAAATCAGAAAATAATAACTTTGCTAAAGAATGAGGAATGAGGAAGATGGAAAAAAGTAATAATCAGTATGCACGAAGACAAAATATATTAACCATAATTAATATAACTGCATGTGTGTATTCTCTGATTTGGATGATTAATCCCATCCATAGCAATATTTACGCAATAACAATTGCAATAGCAATCTGGATATTATCTGCTATTTGTATACGTGGAAGAGTGTTCTACCGGCTATTTTTCTCAAAGAGTTCTGTTGTTATATGGTTATGGCCTTTAGTGATGATTTTCTACAGTATGTGGGGACATATGGAATTTTCTTTATCATATTTTATTTATATGATAATTGGATTTATGATCCCATTCTATTTATTGGACAATAACTATTTTGCATGCAAAGTTGTTGCAGTTGCAGGGATTGGCTATTGTCTGATTATTTCAGTGGTTTCTATAGGTGTATATTCAGTATATCCAAACATTTCGCGAGTTTTGTCATATGGTGGTTCTGAAATGATACAAGCACAAGGATTGTTAGCGTATAAGACACCGTTTATTGCTGATTATAGAAATATATACATTCTGATTTTTTTGATTCTTGCATTAATGGAAGTATTCCGACAAGTAGATAGATCCCGATTTCGTATTTTACTAATAGGATTAATGGCGATTTTTACGCTCAACTTGATTTTAGGCCAGTTTTCTATAAGTTATGTTGTTATGCTTTTAGGAATTGCAGGTTTTTTTGTGGTAAACACTGGCAATAAGAAACAAAAGGTTATGTACATTGCGATGCTTATGATTGGAGCAGTGCTATTGATGCTTTTTTTGAAACCAATATTGTTGGAAGTAGGAGAGCTGCTTGGCGGAAATGTTCAGATGCATATGAAGGATTTTGTAGATTTTTTGGATGGATCAGGAAATACTGCTTTAACAAGCGATAGAATTCTTGTGTATTCAATTTCATTAGAATCTATTTTAGAACATCCTGTATTCGGTGCTGGATCATTGGATGCAATGTATGTGTCAGTTGGAAACCACTCAAGTATACTCGATACATTTGCAAGATTTGGAATATTAGGATCTGTACCCTATTTATATACCATTATTGTACCATATAGATGGAATTATAGGTTTATGGAAGGGCGTATACAAACTACATACAGATGGTGCTACGCTGTATTCATTCTTTCAGCATGTGTAAATGTTATGTTTAACTATCACACGCTTTGTATGATATTGGTGATAATACCTGCTCTGTTTGCAAGTATTTATAAGAAAGATTAAGGAGCTAAGTTTGAAAAAAATCTAAAAAAGAGGTTTTAAGTAAATCCAGAAAAAAGGGTA
>SAMEA3387512__coassemble_964_pt1 | contig 34033 bp, 24 predicted proteins | sample SAMEA3387512__metabat2_high_PE_013 | metagenome-assembled genome bin SAMEA3387512 (sample SAMEA3387512) | Felis catus | biome: Faeces | place: United Kingdom | collected 2012 | reverse complement strand
GGCTATACTTTCAAAGGCATGGATAAAACCTCTAGCCCAACAGAAGGTAAAGTTATCGAAGGCACGCAACACGTCATCTATGTTTACAGCAAGAATCCAGACCCAGAAGCACCAAAAGTTGGTAGCGTGGATGTCGTTTATCTTGCAGAAGATGGCACGATTCTAAAAGCGACTAAAGTGATTGCAGACAAACAACCAGTCGATACGCCTTATCAAACAGAGACTTTGGATTTTGAAGGCTATAGTTTCCAACGCATGGGAGCCGCATCAGCCAATCCAACAGGTAAAGTAACAGAGGCGATGCAACATGTTGTTTACATTTATCGCAAAAATCCAGTTCCAGTTTATGGTAATGTGGATGTTACGCATAAATTAACAGACGGCACCATTTTAGTTCCTACCCAAAAAGTGTCTGAACAAGATTTAGAAGTTGGGACTGAATATGCAACAGAAGAGCTTAAAGATGCCCAATATCGATTTGTCGGAATGGATCAAAATTCAGATGCAGCCAGTGGAATTGTCAGCGAAGGGATGAAACACGTCATTTACTTATATGAAAAAGTTGAAACACCTGTACCGCCAACAGGTTCCGTCGATGTGATTTATGTGGCAGAAAATGGAAAAATCTTAGAGTCAGCAACCATGATTCAAGAAAATGCTCAAATTGGTACAAATTATCAAACCACTCAAAAAGAATTCGCTGGATATGAATATGTACGTATGGGAACGTATTCAGCAGCACCAACGGGTAAAGTGATTGAAGGTCTACAACATGTCATCTATATTTACCGTGAAGTTGAAGCTCCAAAATTTGGCTCAATTACAGTTAAATATGTAGATAAAAATGGACAAGAATTACCTGGTGGACAAGAAAGTTTTGTGGCAAAAGATGAAGAAATCGGAACAGAATATGTCACAGAAGAAAAACAATTTGATGGCTATCACTTCTTAGGTATGGATAAAAACTCCTATCCAGCAACAGGCATTGTCACTGAAGGAATTAAACACGTCATCTATGTTTATGAAAAAGAGGAAGATCCGGTCATTCCAGAAGTGAAATATGGTGATGTGGATGTTACCTATGTAGACGAACAAGGCAATCCATTACCTGGTGGAGAAACAATAACGATTAAAAAACATGTTCCAGTAGGCGAATCCTATGAAACAGATCAAAAATACTTCCCAGGATACTCGTTTAAAGGTATGTCAGCAAAATCAGCTACTGCAAATGGTAAAGTGGTTGAAGGAGAGTTACATGTCATTTATGTGTATACAAAAGATGAAGTAAAACCAGATCCAGAACCAACACCAGAACCAACTCCGACACCTGATCCTACACCTATTGTACATTATGGAAGCGTGGATGTGACTTATGTGGCTGAATCAGGCGCCTCATTACCTGGTGGAAAAACAATGTTAGTTAAAGAACATGTACCTGTGGGAACAGAATATAGTACGGCTCAGAAAGAATTTGAAGGTTATACATTTAAAGGAATGGATCCAAATTCTGCTCCAGGTAAAGGTAAAGTGGTAGAAGGTGTGACACATGTCATTTATATCTATCAAAAAGTAGCACCTAATGAAGAAGAACATAAAGGTAGTGTAGATGTGACTTATGTGGATGAATCAGGAAACCCAATTCCTGGTGGTCAAACTACAATTGTGAAAGATAATGTGCCGGTGGGTGAAAAATATACGACGGATGAAAAGAATTTTGATGGGTATGTATTAGTTGGTTTACAAAAAGACTCTGCACCAGCCAAAGGTACGGTTATAGAAGGTGAGCAACATGTTATTTATGTTTATAAGAAGAATAATGTAAATCATCCAACTCCTAGCAAAGTGACCCCTCCAACAATCAATAATCGAGGAAATGTAACAGTGAAAACCACACCAAGTAAAGTTGTAAGTACTCGAAATGATAGACAATTACCAAAAACTGGAAGTCAAGCAGTTAATCCAATTGTCGCAATTTGTTATTTGATGATGTCTATAGTAGTAGGAATTGTCACTATGATGGTAAATAAAAAGTCTCAAGGTAAATATTGATTCCCATTCATTCGTTGCGTAAAGGTATCTCTTTTCCGCGACCCTTCACAAAGCACCACTCAGCTTGTCTGGGTGGTGTTTTTGTGAGTGAGAAGATATAATGGAAAAAACTGCAAGGAGACCAAGATGAACTTAATTCAATTTATCAAAAATATTGATCAACAATTAGCAACGATGAGCGAATCGGACCTTCGAGCGTTTGTCCATGATTTAGCACGAAAAATCCCTGGTGATCAACGTGAATCAGTCTTAAAAAAATTATTTGAACTTCAAAATAAGCAAATAAATAATGTAGATGTAAATGATGAATTATCACAACTCGCACAAGAATTCCTAATTCAAATTGAACAGATAAAATCTGGGCAACGCTATCTTGAAAGTTTGATGTCTGATTATGACTATGATTTTGATGATTGGGACGAGGATTATGACGAGAACATATATAGCGATCCTACAGGTATTGTGGATTGTATAAGAGAAATACTTGATTTTATTTTTCGTTGTATGGATGAAGAAGCTTATGACATAGCCTATTCTCTTTCTGTTGAGCTAGCTACGTTGGAAATTTCGCTTGAAGGGGACAAGGAAAATGACAAAATTTCTATTCATGAATTATATGATGAATGGTCAGAAAGATTAGATTATAAGCAATATGTGATTTGCCACGCCTATTTACTTTATCTTCAAACCGATAGACAAAAGCGAGCAAAAGTTTTGTATCAGTGGTTTTTACAAAGTGATTATGTGGTTTATGGTTTACAAAATGTGCTGATGTATACGAATCATACAGAGGATTTGCAGGTATTTTTACCCGTATGGATAGATTATTTAGGCAATTTGGATACACAAATAGCTAGCAAACTGATAGTAGAAGCTTTTTCTATTCTAAATAATGATGAGACACAATTAGCATTTGCCAAAAAATTCGTAAAATATCATCCTGAATTATATCTTCAGTATCTTGAAACACATCTAGTTGATTCTCTTACTAGTACGGATTCGATGCAACAACTTTATGAAACGGGTGTACAGGCTATTCAACAAATCCAGCCCATTCATAAAATTCGCAGCCAAATTGCAGAAAAAATACGCCCATTAGCTGAAAAAATGAATGCACAAGAAATGATAGAGCAATGTCATTGGTGGATCTTTGAATCAGATTCGACAATTACCCATTTTCTAGAATTGATGACAACCATACAAGTTCAATCTAAGGCCAAATTCATACATCCAACACAACAATTGTTGCAAAACATACACTTGACTGACGATGATTATACGCTGCATTATAAAAAATCAAAAGCGTTAATCCAAAATTCCATGTCACAAAGTCGTCTCTTCACGCTTCAATATTTATGTGGCAACGATAATTTGTTATTAGAAAATGAATTACCCCTGTTCATGACATCTTTTTGATTATGTATAGTAGCAAGAAAAAAGTTTCATCTGAGGGAGAATTTGTGCTAAGACGTGCATTAAGGAAAGTAGATGAATTGCGGGGAGTTGATAGTAAAAACGTACAATCATTTGCAAGTTTGTTGCTGAAGTATCGTGATTCGTTTGATAGAAATAAGAAAGCACTAGCAGCTAATTTTTCGACTGTCGAACATTTAGTATCGCGCTTCGTTCAGGAAACAATTGAAGAAAAAAATCGCAATAATTATCAAATTTGTGCTGCCTATGTCGCTTTAGTTGCTGAGGTAAGGGATAATTTAAGAAAATCCGTGGATAAGCAAGCCCTTCTTAGAGACTATTACCTTGAATATAAACGTTATCCCACCTTTGTGCGCGAGTTGGAAAAATACGGACTAAAACGATAGGAGGATGACAGTGTTTGAGTTAGACGCTTTTCGTTGCTTTTTAAGATGGATTTGCTATACTTAGAAAAAAATAGGGGGCAGCAATGAGATTAGGAACCTTAATCACTGAACAATTGCGACCATCGCGTAAAGTATTGAAGCGTCTATTTTTACGAGGGGTGGTCAAAGTAGATGGACAAGTTGAATACAATGAAGCACGCAATGTGGATAGTCAGCTACACACCATTGAAGTAGAAGGCAAAATATTGCAAACATCAGAAGTATATTATCTGCTAAATAAACCAGCTGGCGTTGTGACAGCTAATAAAGATAGGGCCCATGATACGGTATTTGACTGTTTACAAAAAGAGGATTGGCGCGAGGATTTGTGTTTTGTCGGTCGGCTTGATCGTAATACGGAAGGTCTATTGTTACTTACTTCTAATGGGCAGTTAGCTTATGATTTATTGCAACCTGGTAAAAAAGTGAGTAAAGTCTATGAAGCCTACTTAAAAGAACCAGCCGAGATAGAAGATATTGCAAGATTTGAACAAGGAATTCGGTTTTTAGATGGGACTTTGTGTAAGCCAGCGAAATTAACGATTTTACCGGATAGCCCCCATCATGTGTTACTTGAAATCCATGAAGGCAAGTTTCACCAGGTAAAGAAAATGTTTCTTGCTGTGGGGAAAAAAGTGGAAAGGTTAAAGCGTGTTTCTTTTGGGCCTTTAGTATTACCGACAGATTTGCCAAGTGGGGCCTATCGCAAGTTAACCCTAGAAGAATTAAGTCGATTAAAGGAGTATTTTAGATAATGAGATATAATACGTTATTGTTTGATGTGGATGATACGATTCTTGATTTCAAAGCAGCTGAGTTACAGGGCTTATCCAAGTTGTTTGGCAATCATGGCTATGAATTAAGCGATGAACTTCTAAACAGCTATCAAACCTTAAATCAGCAATTATGGAAAGATTATGAGGAAAATAAACGCACGCGTGAAGAAGTGTTAAATACGCGTTTTGGCTTATTTTTCGAACAGCTAGGTAAAAAAGTGGATAGTGCGGCTGTCGAAAAAGAGTACCGACAATATTTAAATCAAGGGTCTCAGCGCTTAGGAAATAGTTTAGCCATTGTTTCTGATTTGGCAAAGAAGGCGGATTTGTATGTTGTGACAAATGGTGTGGCTAAAACGCAGTATCAACGGTTAGAGGCTGCCCAATTATTGCCGTATTTTAAAGAAATCTTTGTCTCTGAAACCATTGGATATCAAAAACCACGCATTGAGTTTTTCCAACACGTGTTTAACAAGATTGCACCTGTGGATTTGGAAAAAACAGTCATCATTGGAGATTCTCTTTCGTCAGATATTCAAGGTGGAAAAAATGCCGGTATTGATACGATTTGGTTAAATGCCAATCAGCAAAAGGCAAATATCCAGCCAACACATACAATTCAAACATTAGATGAGATTTATCAAATATTATAATAGAGAACCAGTCCGTACGTTGGACTGGTTTTTTTTAAAAGAAAAAAGCCTGAATGAATCAAGCTTTTTGGAAATAAGTAGCAACCTTTGTATTAATCAAATCAATTGCGACATGATTTTCGCCACCTTCAGGGACAATCACATCAGCATAACGTTTAGTTGGTTCGATAAATTGGTGATACATCGGTTTAACGACTCCTAAATATTGCTCAATCACAGAGTCTAGGGTACGGCCGCGTTCAACCATATCACGCTTAATTCGGCGGATGATGCGAATATCGTCATCGGTATCCACATAAATTTTAATATCCATTAAATCACGCAAACGTTTATCTTCCAATATCAAGATGCCTTCTAAAATAATAACTTCTTTAGGTTCTTGGATAATTGTTTCAGTACTTCTAGTATGAGCGACATAGTCATATACTGGTTTTTCAATTGTTTCGTAGTTTAAAAGTTTTTCTAGATGTTCGATTAAAAGGTCTGTATCAAATGCAAAAGGATGGTCATAATTTGTTTTTAATCGTTCTTCAAAGGTTAGATGACTTTGATCTTTGTAATAAGAGTCATGCTCTAACATCATAATTGAGTGATTGGGAAAATGATTATAAATGGCTCGACTGACACTTGTTTTTCCACTTCCTGAACCACCACTTACTCCAATAATGATCGGCTTTTTCTTGGACATTTTATTACCTCTTTCACGCTTTTTACACTGCCTTTAATTATAATGAAAATTGTAGTAAAAAGCTAGTTAAAAACAAGAAAAAAGTTCGGGAATTAAAGAAAGTGGTTTCGTTCTATTGTTTTTCTAGCAAATGGGAAAGATTTATGGTAAAGTAAAAGCATGCGATGAGCCGAATGCTATTGATTTAGCAGACGCAGCCAGCAACACATATACTGCCGGATTGCAGGTGTTGGAGATTTCATTGTGGATAAGGAAATCTCGGCTAATTTTCTAGTTCTGGATAGCCTACCTCTGATTGATGGGGTGGGTTTTTTTGTTGAAAAAATGATTAGTTTAAGGGAATAATTTCAAATTGTGTAAGCACTCAACAGCATTCAATAGTTATGATTTTTCCATGACTCGATTTGAAAAACATTGGTGTATGATACTCATTATCAGCTAGATTTCTCAAAACGTTTGAACGCAATAAAGTATAAATGATTGTCCTCGTTTCTTTATATTTGGATCGTTTGGTGGTAGATTATTAGAGTTAGTTTTCATTCAAAAATGTTCGGTGCGATTTTTATGGAATTAAAGTTGCTGCTTTGTGTGGTGAATGGGGAATATGGTATAATTTGCTTAAGAATAGAACCAGGGAATGGGGGATGTATGATGCGGATTGTGATTGATGGCGATGGTTGTCCAGTTAAGGAAGAAGCGATGAGCCTGGCTGCTAACTTTGATTTGCCAATTCTAATTGTAACAAGTGTCGCGCATTATACGACAAAAAAATACCCTAGTTATGTTCAATTTGTTTATGTTGATAAAGGAACGCAGCAAGCTGACTATGCAATTATGAATCAGTTAAAAACGGATGATATACTAATTACGCATGATTATGGATTGGCTTCGATGGCGATGAATAAATGTTTGGCTGTTTTTCATCATTCAGGAAATCAATATTTGCCAGAAACGATTGATTTTTTACTCGAGCAACGGTATCTTTCTGAAAAGATGCGAAAAGCTAGGCTGAAAACAAAAGGTCCTAAAACATTTACACAATCTGGCCGGGCATTTTTCACAGTGAATTTACGTAATTTTTTATTGTCCGTGATAAATTAGGTTAATTTTTACGAGTTTTCTATATTTTTGCTGGAATTTGTGATAGAATAGCCAAGAGCAAAGCGTTTTTAGCAATACACCAGATTAATAGGAGGAAATTTTTGTGAAGATCACATTACTATATGGTGGACAAAGTGCTGAACATGAGGTTTCGATTTTGTCAGCATTTTCCGTCTTAAACGCAATTTACTATGATTATTATCAAGTTCAATTAGTGTATATTACCAAAAATGGTCAATGGGTAAAAGGACCGTTATTAACTCAAAAACCTGAAAGCCAAGAAGTCTTGCACTTAACTTGGGAAGGTGAAGGTAAAACGGGTCAAATTATCAACCCTGGTGCGATTAAAGAAGAAGGGACAATTGTTTTCCCACTTTTACATGGACCAAATGGAGAAGATGGGACGATTCAAGGATTTTTAGAAACTTTGAAGATGCCTTATGTTGGTACAGGGGTTCTTGCCAGTGCGTGTGGTATGGATAAAATCATGACCAAATATGTCTTACAAGCAGGGGGCATTCCACAGGTGCCTTATGTTCCAGTGTTGGCGATGCAGTGGAAGCAAAATCCGCAGTTAATTTTCGAACAATGCGAAGGTTCTTTGTTATATCCAATGTTTGTTAAACCGGCGAATATGGGTTCAAGCGTGGGAATTTCTAGGGCTGAAAACCGCGAAGAATTAGAAGTAGCTTTAAATGAAGCCTTCTTGTATGATACACGAGTGATTATTGAGCAAGGAATTGAGGCCCGTGAAATCGAAGTCGCTGTTTTAGGAAATGAAGATGTTCGTACGACTATGGCGGGTGAAATTGTTAAAGATGTCGCTTTTTACGATTATAATTCAAAATATATCGACAATAAAATTGTGATGCAAATTCCAGCACAAGTACCTGATGAAGTGCAACAAAAAGCACAAGAATATGCCAAGAAAGCTTACACGATGCTTGGTGGCTCAGGATTAAGTCGTTGTGATTTCTTCTTAACCAATAAGAACGAATTATTCTTAAATGAATTAAACACAATGCCCGGATTTACACAATTTAGCATGTATCCTAGCCTTTGGGAAAAAATGGGCTTACCTTATGGCGATTTAATTGAAGAGTTGATTCAATTAGGTTTGAACCGCTTTAATCAACGTCAAACCTTAATTACAGAAGCTCCCGATGGCGATAAATTGTAAAATCAATATCCCTAACACCTTTGCAGCCATCATGCAGAGGTGTTTTTCGTTGAAAGTTAGTAGGTGAATATTGAGTACCCTTGACAGATTGGAGACAAAGAAAAATGAAATTAACAATTAAAGAAATAGCACAAGTCTTAGGAATTTCTGGCATAGTAGATGAGCGAGAAATTTCTAGCGTGGAGTTTGATAGCCGTAAAATTGAAAAGAACGGTTTATTTGTACCCCTTCCTGGAACGCGCGATGGTCATGATTTTGTCCATGCAGCAAAAGAAAATGGCGCGATTGTCACTTTATGGCAAAAAGACAGAGTAGAGGTGCCGAGTGATTTAGTGGTTCTACCCGTTGCAGATGTCACGAAAGCTTTTCAGATACTTGCACAGTATTACAAACAAAAAATCGGCCCTAAAACGGTGGCAATTACCGGTTCAAATGGGAAAACAACCACCAAAGATATGACGGCTAGTGTATTAGCACAAAAATATCGTACCTATAAAACCCAAGGCAATTACAATAATGATTTAGGTGTACCCTATACGATGCTACATATGCCAGATGATACAGAAGTGTTAATCTTAGAAATGGGAATGGATCATGCAGGTGAAATTCATTTTCTAAGTCAACTAGGTCAACCAGATGTGGCGGCTATCACTTTAATTGGAGAAGCACATTTAGAAAATTTAGGTTCACGGAAAAATATTGCTAAAGCGAAAATGGAAATTGTGGACGGTTTAGCGAAAGATGGTGTGCTTTTTGTGCCAGCAGATGAACCTTTACTAGCAGACTTGATTGCACCGATTAGCCAAGGAGTACAAACATTTGGCTTGGCACAAGGCGATTTACAAGCAACCATTATAAATGAAACCAGTGAAAGTACCTCTTTTGTTGTCAATGAAGAAACTTTTGTCATTCCAGTTTTAGGTGGGTATAATGTTAAAAATGCTTTAATTGCTTATGGCGTAGGTCGTTATTTAGGACTTTCCAGCGAACAAATCAAGAATGGTTTGGCTCAAGTGGAATTGACTAAAAATCGCACACAGTGGTTACAAGCGAAAAATGGGGCAAAACTCTTAAGCGATGTTTATAACGCCAATCCAACAGCTATGCGTCTCGTACTTGAAAGCTTTGGTCGACTGACTTTACCAGGTCGCCGAATTGCAGTTTTGGCGGATATGTTGGAATTAGGTCCGGATAGTTTAGCGATGCATGCAAGTATGGCTGAAGCAATTGTTGACCGTTACGATTTTGTCTATCTTTATGGCGAACAAATGCAAGCACTAGCCAATCGTCTAACTGAATTGAATGTGCCGCATGCTTACTTCATTCCAGCACAACGTCAAGCCTTTTTAGAACAAGTGCAACAAGAAATCCAACCAACAGATAGCGTCATTCTGAAAGGAAGCAATGGCATGCAGTTATCCGAGTTAGTCGCTCTATTAACTGAATAATCAAGAAACGCTCTAGCTTATAATGCTTAGGGCGTTTTTTTATGCTTTCAATGCGTGAAAATCATCAAAAATAGGTAGGTGTGTTATAATTAAAGAAAAGAAAATGAGAGGTGATGCGCGTGAAATCAATCGTAATTACAGGTGGTGCTCGTGGGATTGGCCGTGCCTTGGTTCAACACTTTGCAAAGAATTGGCAAGTTTTTGTCATGGATATTGATGAAAAGGCTTTAGCTGATTTACGGCATAATGTGGGCGAAAACGTGCATGTATTTACTGGAGATTTGGCTAACGAAGAGGATTTGGCACAGTTTGTAGATTTTGTCTTGGCTCAGTCGGAAAAAATCGATGCCTTTATTCATGATGCCGCGATTGATCGTAAGGGACTGCTTTCAGGGGCGAGTGCGAAAGATTTGTTGGCGGTGTTGAAGGTGAATGTAGTTGCAGGTTATGCTTTGATGGCGGCTTTTCAAAATCATTTTACACAAGAGGGAGCAGCAATCTTTTTATCCTCTACGCGAAATCATCAAAGCATGCCAGATAATGAAACCTATGTGACTTCCAAAGGAGCGATTTTATCAATGGTGCATGCTCTAGCCAATAGCTTAGCAGGAAAGGTCCGCGTGAATGCGATTAGTCCAGGTTGGATTGAGACCAGAGAAAAAGAAGCAGTCGTGCTCTCTTATGAAGATCATGCGCAACAATTAGTGAGACGGGTAGGTGTACCAGCTGATATCGTGGCGATGGCGGAGTTTTTACTCGATGCACAAAAAGCCGGATTCATAACTGGACAAGAAATGATTGTCGATGGCGGTATGAGCAAACAAATGATTTATCATGAAGAATTTGGCTGGACGTATCATGAATAAGCTTTCATTATTTTTTTGAATAGTTACTATAAGGGAAGAAAAATGTATAACTGAAACTTTGTGATATAATATACTTGTAAGAAAAATTGAGAGAAATAATATATAGAAAAGAAGGAATGAATGATGAAAAAAACAAGTCGTCGTGTCGTAGTAGTAGGTACAGGTTTTGTCGGTACAAGTATTGCTTATTCTATGATTAATCAAGGCATTACCAATGAATTAGTATTGATTGATGTAAATAAGGAAAAAGCAGAAGGAGAAGCGCTTGACCTTTTAGATGGCGTTGCATGGGGTAGTCAAAATGTGAATGTTTGGTCTGGAGATTATAGCGATTGTAAGGATGCAGATATCGTTGTGATTACAGCTGGTGCAAACCAAAAGCCAGGACAAACACGTTTAGAATTAGTCGATATTAATACGAAAATCATGAAATCTATTGTAACTGAAATTATGGCAAGTGGTTTTGATGGTTCACTAGTCATTGCCTCTAATCCAGTAGACGTATTGACTTACATCGCTTGGCAAACTTCAGGACTTCCTAAAAATCGTGTCATCGGTACTGGTACGACACTAGATACTACTCGTTTTAGAAAAGAATTGGCTTTACGTTTACACCTTGATCCAAGAAGTGTGCATGGCTATATCATTGGTGAACACGGTGATAGTGAAGTGGCTGTTTGGTCGCATACCACAGTGGGTGCCAAACCAATTTTAGAATACATTGTGAATAATGAACATTTGAATGTTGATGATTTAGAAGGCATTGCGGAAAAAGTGAAGAATGCTGCCTATGAAATCATTGACCGTAAAAAAGCTACCTACTATGGAATCGGTATGAGTACGGCGCGAATCGTAAAGGCTATTTTAAATAATGAAAATACGATTTTACCTGTTTCGGCTTATTTAAATGGTGAATTTGGCGAAGAAGACATCTTTACTGGGGTGCCAGCAGTGGTGAATCAAGAAGGTGTACGTGAAATTATTGAACTTCGTCTAGATCCAAAAGAAAAAATTCAATTTGCGAAATCAGTTGCACAATTGCGTGAAGTGTTGGCTACGGTGAAGGATTAATCAGAATTGAAATGAGAATCTACTGAGAAAACGGATGAAAAAGCTTGAAAACTTGCTGAAAGTTTCAAAGTGTGGTATGCTACTTGGTGGAAAAGTGCAATGAAACAATTGGCAAAGAATTTATTATAGGAAGTAAAGCTTTCTAATAGATAGATAATTGGGCTAAGATCTTTATCCTAGCCCTTTTCTTTACGTATAGACCCATGATTTGGCAGTATTTGTCAATCGTTTTATCGCCTAAAATTTAAATAGACTAGCGAGATGCTAAATGAACGTCTATTTAAGCGAGTGTTTACTCAATTTAGGAGGATTTATTTGAAATTTACAGAACTTAATTTATCAGAAGAATTATTATCTTCAATCGAACGTAGCGGATTTGAAGAGGCAACCCCAATTCAAGAAGCGACTATTCCTTTAGCTTTAGAAGGCCGCGATGTCATTGGACAGGCACAAACAGGTACCGGGAAAACAGCTGCCTTTGGTTTACCGATGTTGGAAAAGATTGATCCAAACAATGCGCAACTACAAGGATTAGTGATTGCGCCGACTCGTGAATTAGCCATTCAAACTCAAGAAGAATTGTATCGCTTAGGTCGTGATAAGAAGATTCGTGTGCAAGCTGTCTATGGTGGTGCGGATATTAACCGCCAAATCCGCCAACTAAAGAATCGTCCCCATATCGTTGTTGGGACACCTGGTCGAATGCTTGATCATATCAACCGTCACACATTAAAACTGTCAACTGTGCAAACCCTAGTCTTAGATGAAGCAGATGAAATGTTAAACATGGGATTTTTAGAAGATATCGAAGCGATTATTTCTAAAGTGCCTGAACAACGTCAAACGCTATTATTCTCAGCAACCATGCCACCAGAAATCAAAAATATCGGTGTGCAATTCATGCAAAATCCAGAACATGTACGTATTAAAACCAAAGAAATGACCGCTGATTTAATCGAGCAATTCTTTGTACGTGCAAAAGAATATGAAAAATTTGACATCATGACTCGTTTATTAGATGTGCAAACTCCTGAATTAACGATTGTCTTTGGACGTACAAAACGACGTGTGGATGAATTAGCGAAAGGTTTAGAAGCACGTGGCTATAAAGCAGAGGGCATTCACGGGGACTTATCCCAACAAAAACGAATGAGTGTCTTACGTAGCTTTAAAAATGGTGATTTAGATATCTTAGTTGCAACAGATGTGGCCGCTCGTGGCTTAGATATTTCTGGTGTGACTCATGTTTATAACTATGATATTCCACAAGACCCTGAAAGCTATGTTCACCGTATTGGTCGTACAGGTCGTGCCGGTAAGATGGGGGTATCCGTCACTTTTGTCACACCAAATGAAATGAGTTACTTACACGTCATCGAAAACTTAACCAAAAAACGCATGACACCATTACGTCCACCAACCGAAAAAGAAGCCTTCAAAGGTCAATTAGGCCAAGCGATGGAAGAAATTGAAGCGAAAATGGATGAAAATGGTTTGGACCGTTACATGCAAGCAGCTGAAGAATTGTTAGAAGAATATTCTGCTCAAGATTTAGCCGCATTATTGGTCAAAACAATTGCTAAAGACCCAGCAGATATGGTTCCGGTTAAGATTACTCCAGAACGTCCATTGCCGCCTAGCAAAAAAGGCTTTAATAAAAATAATCGTCGTGGTGGCAATTCACGTAATCGTCGTGACTACAACCGCGATGGCAAATATGGTCGCAATAAAAAAGACTATGGTAAAGACAAACGTCGCGACAACCGCAAAAACAATAAAGGTGAAAAGAAACGTGGCTTTGTCATTCGTAGCAACCATTAATCCATAAGACATTTTACCAATTCAGTTTACCTGGTATAAAAGGTTAGCTGGGTTGGTTTTTCTCATTTTTAGGTAATATTTTGAGGCTTTATTGAGAAGTAGTGAGGATTGTAGGATTTTAGTTCATAAATTACTCTTAAATTTTCAGAATGTTTTTTGTTTTTTTAAGAAAATTTTGGTAGAATGGGTGTAGTTTTGAAGAAAGCGAGAGAAATATGATTCAAGGGATTGGCATCGATGCGGTGGAGTTAGATCGTATCCAAGACATTATTGAAAAGAAATCAAGTTTCATCCAACGGGTATTGACTCCCAATGAATTAGCGATTTTTGAAGGTTTATCGTTGAAACGCCAGGTGGAATTTTTAGGTGGTCGTTTTGCGTGTAAAGAAGCCTTCTCCAAAGCTTGGCACACTGGTATTGGGGCAGTTGGTTTCCAAGATATCGAAATCTTACGCGATGATAAAGGTGCGCCTATCGTGACCAAATCGCCTTTTGATGGAGAAGTATTAGTGAGTATTACCCATACCCGTGATACAGCCTTTGCACAAATTCTCTTACAATCAGGAAAGAAGGAATAACAATGCAGGCTTCTTATTATCGCCCGACGAGAATTACTGTCGATTTGTCTGCGATTAAAGAAAATATTGAATTACATAAGCAAAAATTAGCTTTGGGTCAGTCGATTTTTGCCGTAGTGAAAGCTGATGCCTATGGACATGGCGTGCTGCCAGTTGCAAAGGCGGCAAGCGAGGCTGGTGCTGTGGGGTTTTGTGTAGCTACCTTAGATGAAGCTATTGAATTACGTACAAATGGATTTTTAGAACCCATTATTGTCTTAGGTCCAATTGATTATGAAGGACTGACATTAGCAAGTGAATATGAAATCAGTATTCCAGTAGTGGATTTGGATTATTTAGATGGATTAATTGTTAAGGTACAAACTTTATCATTAGCGAAACCATTATTATTACACTTGGCAATCGATAGTGGGATGAGTCGGATTGGTATTCGCACCAAAGAAGAATTACATCGAGCAGAAATCAAAATATCGGAGCATTCAGATTTAGTTTTTGAAGGAATTTTCACCCATTTTTCAACAGCTGACCAAGCGGATGATAGTTATTTTAAACAGCAGATTTCAATGTTTAAAGCCTTACTTGGTTCATTATCTCAACAGCCTAAATATGTCCATGTGGAAAATAGCGCCACGACACTTTGGCACGAGACTTTAGGAAATATCGTACGCTTAGGTATTTCAATGTATGGTTTAAATCCATCAGGTAAAGCGCTTGAATCACCAATCACTTTACGTCCAGCTTTATCTTTGACTTCAGCACTAACCCAAGTCAAGTTTGTTAAAAAAGGAACAGGAATTGGCTACGGGAAAACTTATGTGGCTCAGCAAGACGAATGGATTGGAACAGTGCCAATTGGTTATGCGGATGGCTTTATTCGAAAATACCAGGGTTATCAGGTACTAGTAAATGGCCAATTATGCGAAATTGTTGGCAGAGTATGTATGGATCAGATGATGATTCGTTTACCAGAACAAGTCGCGCTTGGTAGTAAAGTAACGATTGTCGGACGCGATGGCAGTCAAGAACGAACTTTACAAGATATGGCAGATTACGTGGATACGATTCATTATGAGGTGGCGTGTCTATTATCGCCGCGTATTCCAAGAGTATATATAGAGGGAAAGAGGTAGACCATGATTCGCAGAGGAGACTTATTTTTTGCGGATTTATCCCCTGTTACGGGCTCTGAACAAGGTGGGGTGCGCCCAGTCGTGATTTTGCAAAATGATACGGGTAATTTTCATAGTCCAACGGTCATTGTGGCAGCTATTACCGCGAAAACTTCGAAATGCAAATTACCGACACATGTAGAAATCACATCCCATGCGGATAACCTAGACCGCGATTCAGTTGTCTTAACAGAACAAATTCGCACCATAGATAAATGTCGCCTGAAAGAAAAAATTGGTTCCTTAGATGTCAAACAAATGCAGCAAGTCGATTACGCCCTAAAAATCAGCTTAGGACTCATCCCTTGCCACGCATGCAAAACCAAAGAAACACAATAACAGGCTAGTAGAATAAAGGATGTGAGGCGACTCGATCAGCTACGAGCGGATAAGTTTTCCAGGACGTCGGGAAAGTCCGAGAAGTAAAGACTTTCCCAGACGGGCTGGCTTATACGCCGAAGTAGCTAGTCGCCGAACACAGATTAATTAAGGTCGTGAAGCAGCTTGATCAGACATGAAGAAATTCGTGTGCTTACCTCCCGCTGAGAAAATCGGATGAAATGAGATTTTCACAAGCGGGAGGGCGAATTTCACAATGTCTAGCTGCTGAACGCCGAGTATAAAGGATGTGAGCCGGGTCGGTCAGCTCCAAGCAGCTAAGTTTTCCGGAATGTCAGGAAAATCCATTATGTTTTAAGATTTTCCAAGACAGGCCGGCTTAGATGCACAGGAGCTACCCGACGAGCACAGATTACACCAAGGATGTGAGGCGACTCGGTTTCCATCCACAAAAAATATGTAAAAAAGCACCAGCATCACGTTGTGGATAGCGCGATACGGATGCTTTTTTGATTAATTCAATTTTGGATAAATAGCTACACGATTTTTCTGAATGGGAATAATTTGAATCGCTTGCTCATAAAAGTTTTGTAAGTTATCGGGTTGCATCAATAAATCAAGTGGACCTTGGGCAAAAATTCGACCTTGTTTAAGCATCAATAATTGATTTAAGCTAGCAGGTAATTCATCAATATGATGGGTAACAAAAAGCAAAGTAGGTGCCTCTGGTGTTGCCATTAATTGATTGATAAAACCTAAAAATTGTTCTTTCGCAAATAAATCCAAACCATTGCACGGTTCGTCTAAAATCAAAAGTTCAGGTTTACTGATTAAGGCACGGGCGATTAAAACAATTTGCTTTTCACCTTGAGAAAGTACTTGAAATGGTTTGCCGATTAAATGTTGGGCATGCAATTGGACTAAAATTTCTTTTGCCTGTTCCAATTCGCTTTTCTTAAATTCTTGATAGATACCAAAGCTTGCAAACTTTCCAGACAAGACAATTTTTTCAGCACTTTCATATTGAGGGATGCGTGTTTGCATGTGATTAGCAATCCAACCAATTCTCTTGTTTAATTCAGGGATAGAGGCTTCACCGAATGTTTGATCCAGTACGGTTAATTTGCCAGTTGTCGGCCAAAGATTTCCGGTAATTAATTGTAAGAGTAGTGATTTTCCGGCACCGTTTAGCCCTAAAATGCCCCAATGTTCGCCTTTTTTGATTTGCCAATTGATATCTTGGAGTAAAGTCAGTTGATTTCGAATTAAAGAAACATCTTCAAAAGATAAAATCATGTGACCACACACCTTTCTATTTTTCTTCCTTTTATCTTTTTAAATTATAGCGCAACAAAAAGAAATTGCAATGGTAGTAAAACTTATGGATATAGATTGAAAACGATTTAAAATTCGCTATAATAAAGATAACGAAAGGGTGGTTGTATGTTGGAATTGTGGCAAACCTTATTGAGTAAATGGCGTTTAGGCGAAAAAGTGCACCAAGGGATTACCTATCGCTTGGTGAGCAAGTCTTATAATCAGTATGAGTTGAGTAAAATTATCATTGGTCCATGTGGCGAGAAGAATTATCATCCACGGATTATGATTGAAGAAGTGGATGGCCGACCAGTGGCACAGAGCTTAATTGATTATGAGGTTACCCCAATTTTGAATCTAAAGCGCGAAAAGGATGAGGAACAGATTAATCATGCCTTTGTGCAGTTGATGGAAGAATTTATAGCCATTGCTTAAAGTTTGGCACGTAGCGGTTTTTATAGGCGTTACGTGCTTTTTAGGTTACAAAATTGTAAGGTTTGGTTAGATTGGGCGAAGGATTTCAATCATTGAAGATGTTAGAATAGGATTATAGTAAAAAAGAGAGAAAGTAAGGTGGGAAAATGAATACGCTATCTATTGCTTTGAGAAATGTTGTGAAAAGTATACGCAGTTTCATTATTTATTTTATTTCTTTGTCTATTGGTATTTCTATGTTCTATGCTTTTAATGCTTTACAAGACCAACCATTATTCCTAAATTTCACCAGACAGTTTGCACGTAGTTTTGATTCGTTATTTGATTCTTTAAATCGTCTGAATTATTTTATCGCTTTTGTTTTTGCAATATTGATTATTTATTCCAATGCCTATCTTTTTAAACAGCGAAAACAAGAATTTGGTTTATATATGTTACTAGGAATGAGTAAGAAAAAAGTGTTGAAAATATTATTTATTGAAACCTTTTTGATAGGCATTCTTTCGCTTGGCTTTGGTTTGATTCTCGGGTTAGGTTGTTCGCAATTAATTAATATTTTAATTGGTAAGTTCTATGTTGAATCTGCTAAATGGATGGTTGCTCAATTTTCAGTTTCAGCTATGGTAAAGACCTTACGAACCTTCGTATTTCTGTATATACTGGCATTTATTTTGGGAATGTTCAGTTTGCGTAAAACAAAATTAATTGATTTGTTTCAAGCAAAATCAAAAAATGAAAAAAACTGGTGGCAAAACTCCTGGATTGGTGGAATACTTACTCTCATCGGTATAGGATGTCTGTATTTTGGTTTTTGGCGAGTGATACAGATTGGCCGAAGTTTAGATGATTTCAATCGTCTAAATGATTTCTCTATTGCTTGTTTGGCTATTATTGTTGGCACATACAGTCTCTATTTGGGCATTGCTTCGATCATTCCTATTCTTTTTCCTAAGTTTAAAAATTATTATTATCGAGGGATTCATAGTTTTGGAATGCGCCAGTTTACGCAACAAATTAGTACCAGCATTTTTTCAATAGCAACGATTTGTTTATTGCAATTTATGGGGCTAGTTATTTTGCTAGGAAGTTATAACATTAAAACTAGTATCGAGCAGAATAGTACACGATATCTAGCCTATGATCAACAAATCCAAATTTTACCTTATGAGAAGATTGGTCAAACCATTCCCCAGTTTGATAATGAAAAGGTACAGCAAATTTGCGAGGAGCTACAAGCGTATTTTGTGCCTTTTACCAAACAGAGAAAGCAATTTGAACTATATGCACTGGATGATATTAGTGATTATTCTCAAAAAGATCAACATTTTGGTCTACCTTTGCAGTATATTTCTCGCCCAGTTTTTATAAAAAATTCTCAATATAATCAAATTGCGGGAGATTTTGACCTGCCGAAAATAAAGCTATCTCCCCAAGAATATACGTTCCTCTCTATGGACAAAAATCATGCATTATACACTGAAACAGAAGCCATTTTAGCAAAAAAATTACCTGATATTCATTTATTTGCTAGAGCCTTTCATGCAAATCCACCAAAAGTGATAGCTGGAATGTTATTACAAGCTGAAGGCCCCTTTAGTTTTTATTCATATATTGTGTTAAATGATAAAGTTTTTGATGAGATTGCTTTTCGCCCGTATATGCAAGTGAGTAATTTTACATACAATCAAAAAGGAAAAAATCAAGCAAAATTATTAGATAAAAATTATAAGAGGCTGGTAAAGAAATATAAGAAGACGTTCAATCTGATTAATGTTTCAAAAAATCAAGTTATTTCAAGGGCAGATGCTGAAGCGATTGGCATTATGGTAATTGGGTTAAATTTAAGTATCTTTTTATTCATTGCAGCAATTAGTGTCTTGGCATTAAAGAGTTTATTGGATTTTGAGTCCTATCAACAGAATTTTCGCTTGTTACGAAGATTAGGGGCTAATGAGGCGATGATTCGACGGTCATTGTTCCACCAGTTAGCACTATATTTCTATTTGCCATTAATTGGTGCAATATTAGAAACTGGAATTGCCTTACTCTTTTTGAATGTTTTTTTGAAATCCATGCATTTTAGTTTGCAGATAAACAGAGTTATTTCGATTGGTGCCTTTGTTATAGGGCTACATTTCATTTATCTATTGCTAGCTTATAGTGTCAATCAAGTAGCGTTGAGAGATTGAAGGAAAAGAAAGAAGACGAATGTTCATTTTAGAATTTCGTCTTTTTTTGACGCGAAAAGGCAAACAATACGTATAGTAAAAAGTGAATAAAAGCTCGAGTTTCAAGATAACGAAAAATCTAATAGCTATTTAGTTTTTTTATTTATAAAAATACGGATTAATAGTCTTTTTTATATGATATAATGATAACAAAAATGGAGGTGTTGATATTGGAAAATAAAATATTACAAGCAAGCTATTTAACAGCAGAGAACGTCGAACGCTACCGAGCGATGATGCGAATCTTTTATGTGCGCCAAAAAGAGTTACGTGGGATTCTTTTTCGTCCAGACGTCTTAGAACTGATGCAACAATACTATCAACCAGATTATTCGATGAAGGAATTAGAACAAGATATTGAGCAATTAGTATCTTGGGGGAATTTAACGAAGCAACAAATTATGGTTCAACCGAAAAGTATTGAAGAATATCTAAATAGCAATTTCCAATATCACATTTCTCCAGAGGGACAGTTATTTGAGGAATTAGCTGAAAAACTTATCAATATTCAAAATGAAGTTCGAGGTGAATTGAATCAAAATGATTTCATGGAATTATATCATAAGATTCAAGAATTCAATGCGTTGAGTGATGAAAGTCAACTACTTCCATCATGGCAAAAAGTCATTGAATCTTTTGAAAAAATAAGTAGTAATACCACAAATTATATTTCTTATATCAATAATAATGCGATAAATACCCATTTGCAGCTAGAAAGTTTTATCATTTACAAAGATCAATTTGTAAAATATTTGCAAGATTTTATCATTATTGTTCAAAACCTATATTATAAATTGCTACACGAAATCGAAAGGATAGATCAAGAAAAATTTGTAGCCATTGCCAAAGCATCCTATGAAAAAAATCAGCTACGTTCCTTTGGTCAAAATGAAGAAACAGAAGAAGAAATGCTACAACGAATTAAAGGACAATATCAGGCATTGCTTTACTGGTTTAAAGATACGGAGGAAAAAACGAGTACTTATCAAAATATGATGGAACAAACCCAGATTATGATTGGTAAGATTACTGATTTTGCACGATATTATGGTTCAGAGTTAAAGCAATATCGTTCACGTAAAAAAGATTATTTAAAAATCGCTCAATGGTTTATGCAAGAAAGTGATTTAAAGCAAGCGCATAAGATGTTTGCTGGAATTTTTGGGTTGCAACATACCCGCCATTTTTTCGTTCCTGAAAGTTTACAGTCAACTAGTAATCGTGATGATTTGCGTGATTTAGCACCTGCAGTTTTATCTTTAGGTACAAGAGGTCGCGGTGCTCGCTCAGAAAGAAAATCTAAACCAGTAAAATTTGATTTAGAGCTACAAAAACAACAGCAAAAAGAATACCTTGAAAAACAAGAAGCGCAAAAACAACAAGTTCTACAATACTTTGATGGAAATAAACTGGATTTAAAAGCGGTAAAAGTTATGGATAAAAGGACTAGAGGAATTATTTTAAAATGGATTAGCCGTGGTTATTACAGTTCAAAACATTTATTACAAACAGAGTATGGTTTTATGGTTCGTTTGCATATTCAAAAAGATGGTTCAATTGTATTAAAAGGTGAAGATGGTGATTTACAGATGCCTCATATTGTCATTGAAAGGGTGGAAAGAAATGAATCAGGAAATCTTTAGTACTTGCTTAAATTTACTCTTTGAAAATTTTTGGATTGTAAAGACTACTCAACCTGAAGAATATCGTCTAATTAAACGTTATCGTAAAGAGTTAGACATTGAATTAAGAAAAAGATTTGGTTTGAGTTTACTAGTACGTTCTCAGTTTATTCAATTGTTCAGACGCCCGTTTCATCTACAAGAATGGATGGGGATTGAAGATTTTAAAGATGTAATGGATTATGTTTTGTTGATGCATGCGATGGCTTATATTGAAGAGCAAGAAACAAACGCTTATTTTCTACTGAATGAGTTGATTGAATCTATAGAAAGAGATCTACCAGAAGATTATCATTTAGAATGGACTAATTATCTTCATCGGAAAAGTTTGGTTCGCGTGCTAAAAAAATTAATTGACTTGGCAATATTAGAAGTGATTCAAGGTGAAATAGAATTGTTTGAACAAAATGAAGATCGTAATATTCTATACACGATTACTACTCAAAGTCGTTATTTACTTGGGAAAACGCCAGATGCATTTGTTAAGTATGAGGACTTTGATGATTTTTGGCAAGAGATTCAAAATAATCAGTTAGAAGATTCAAATCAGGCACTATTTACTCAGCTAATCTGTGAACCTGTTTTGTATCGTAATGCAGAAAATGAGCAAGATTTCATCCGATTGCGCAATTATCAGTCAGTGTTTGCGCGTTTTGTAGAAGAAAAAACGGATTATCAATTCGAATTAACGAAAGATGTAGCGATGTTTACTTTGGATAAAAGAGATAGCAGTCGAGATATTTTTCCAAGCCGTAAAGTGCTAGATGAAATTTTAGTCCAACTACAAACGGTGTTATTTGATCAAGAACAGCAAGTGGATACTTATGGGGTTGGTTTATTTACAATGAGTCAATGGCAACTTACAGCAGAAAAGTTAAAACAAGATTACCAATCATTTTGGTCTAAGGAATACAAGGAATTAAAGATTTCGGAATTAGCTAATCGCTTGTTAGAAAGAGCGCAAGAGTTTCAAATGGTCAAAGTAATAGATGAGGTCATTTATTTACAGCCAGTTTTAACTAGAATGGTAGCAAAAATGGAGGATAAAAGAGATGAAAAATAAATGGCAGATTAATCGTGTCGGATTACAAAATTTTTGGTATTACCAAGATCAAGTTTTTGAGTTCGCTCAAGGAAAGCTTTTATTGAGAGGTTCAAATGGTTCTGGAAAATCAGTGACTACTCAAAGTTTGTTACCACCATTATTAGACGGTATTACCAGAGCAAACCGCCTAGATTCATTTGGCAGTACCTCTAGAAAAATTGAAGACTATCTATTAGGGGAAGAAGAAGTTTCAGGAAAAGACGAAGCCACTGGATATTTGTTCATTGAATACAAAAAAACAAATAGCGAAGAATATTTTACTAGTGGCATGGGCCTCAATTTTAAACGTGGAGGGCAATTGCGAAAATGGTTCTTTGCCATTGATGACCATAGTCGCATAGGTATGGATTTCAATTTATATCAATCTTCAGTTGATGGACGGATCTATTTATCACGATTGCAACTAAAGAATTTAATCGTGGATGGTAAACACGGTAAATTGTTTGATGATGCGAAAAGTTATCAACGTTATATCAATGACCGTATCTTTGGCTTTCAATCGATGGAACAATATAATGATTTGATACAATTACTTATTCGATTAAGAGCACCCAAACTTTCTCGAGATTTTAAACCGTCTGTTATTTATGAAATTTTACAGTCATCCTTACCAGTTTTAGATAGCGATACCTTATTACCGTTGACCCAAACGATTCAAAACATCGATGATAATCACGATCAATTAGATACTTTGCTAGATGAAACAAAACAATTATCGCGTTTTTTACGTTATTATCAGCAGTATCAAGAAGAATTAACTGCTCAAATTGCTCAAAATTGGTTAGAAAAAGATGCTATTGTTCAAGACATATCTGCTAAATTAACACAATTAAAGCAAAGTATAGATAGTCTCAATCAAGAACTCAGCCAAAAAGAAAATCAGCTTAAAGAATTAAAAATAAGACAACCGGTTCTCGAAAATACAGTAAGTGAGCTAAAAAATCATGAAGGTTTCCAATTGATTCAACGCGCTAAAGATTTACAAGATAGCTTTAATAAAGTTCGTAAAAGACTAGAAGAAATAGAAAAGCAATTACATCAAAAGATTGAAAAGAAGCAAGAAACCAGCAAAAAAATTGATGAATTGCAGACAACTATGTATCAAACAGAAAAAGAGTTAAATGATTATCTAGAAAGCGCTAGTCAATATATTGAAGAGCTATCATTAGAGTATATCCATCAAAATATCCGTGCTAAACTCTTTGAAAAATTAACTCAAGAAGATGAACAATACTTAATGACAGAAGTTACTAAAAAAGAACAATTCATTCAAAAAATCATTCAGCAATTGAGAAAATTAAGTAAGTTAGTGATTGAAGAAAAGGAAAAAAGTAACGAATTAGCCGAACTACAAAAAATATTGGATGAATTAAAACGAGATCAAAGTCAATGGCAGCAAGGATTTGTTGATGAAGTACAGAAGTGGAAAGAACAAATAAATGCATGGTGTGCTAAAAGTCCAGTTCTGATTGCAGGTGAAGTTACTCAACAAGTGTATTATCAATTAGATCAAATTCAAGTAACGGATGAATTCGTTTCAGAGGTATTTCTTTTGCCTCTAAAAAAAGTATTTGAACAAGCTAATGAACAAATATTACATCATATTCAATCAACCAATGTAATAATCGAGCAAAAGGAGAGTAAGCTACGAGAACTACAAGTAGAAATTGAAACTTGGAAAAATGAACGTGATCCAATTCCTGCTCGTTCATTGATCCGCCAAGAGAATAGAAATCGTCTAAATGAAAGTCAAAAGCAATATGCCTTCTTTGAATTAATCGACTTTAAATCAGACATTACTGATGAGCAAAAGAATATCTTAGAGGGTGCTTTATATAGTTCAGGGCTATTGGATGCATTGGTTGCAAAAGAAAAATTAGATTTAGCAGATGATATTCAAATTGTGGCAAATCCGCAGTTACTGTGTTCGACATTAGCGGATTATTGTGAAGTTGCCACAGATACACCTAGAGAATTAGTTGAACTTGTAGCAGAATTTTTACAAACCATTTTAGTTGACGAGGGTAAAGAGGGCTGTCCGGCGATATATTTAGATGGTCATTTTGAGTTAGCAGGTATTTATGGGAAGATGGGTCCTAATTATCAAGCGAGTTTTATTGGAAAACTGAGTCGTGAAAGGTATCGACAACAAAAAATTGCAGAATTAACAGAAGAGGTGAATCAATTAGCAACAGAAATAGCGCTTCTTCAACAGCAATTAGAGACATATCGTCTTGAGCAATCACGTCAAAGAGAATATTTATCCCTGATTCCAGATACAGAACAAATTAGAGAAACAATGAAACAATATCGGTCAGTTAACGAAAAAATCAACGTACGTACAGAAGAAATTCAACGGAAAAATCAGATTTATCTTGCATTAAAACAGAAAATAGCTGATGTCAATCGAGAAATCATGCTACAGACGCAAAAAGAAAGAATCACGCCAAAGCTAGAAAGTTACGAAGAAGCCTTGGTATTTTTGAAAAACTATCAGGCAGATATGCAAGCAAGCTTTAGAAAATATGATCAACTAAATGTCCAAAAGAAGCATGAAAAGGAACTATCTCAGCAATTAGCGGATATTCATCAAGATATCTTTATTATCGAGCAAAGTAATCAACAGTATTTACAGGAAGAAAATACCTTGCAGCAACAGCTAACTGAAAATGCAGCCCAACAAGAATTACAAAACATTTCAGAAATAAAACAACGAATTAATGAAAAAGAAAAGGAATTAACTGAAGTAAAAGATAAAATTGAAGAAGCAAGAAATCAAAAAGAACAATTAAATATGCAATTGGCTATAGAAAAATCTCAGTATTTATTACAACAAGAAAATTATGAAAAAAATGCACCAGTAAGTATTCTATGGAAAAAGTTAGTTCAAACACATTTACAAATTGAGGATACAGAAAAATTGCAACGTGAGGCGCAAAAAATAGCTCGTCCAAAAGATTTTGATTTACTTTCTAAGAATGAAAGAAAGTTGGAAGATGAATTTAGATACTTAGCTGATAATGTGCGCGAATATCAGCCAAAAATGAGTCGTGAAGTGGATGTTTCTACTGATTTAACACAAGAAGATGATTCGATACAAACTTTTAAAAACTATTCTCAGAGATTAGTTACAACTTTCAGATTGGACCAACAAAGTCTAGGACCAAACGAGCTTTTATCGTTTTTGGAAAATCAGATAGCTATTGTCAAAAATACTTTAAAAGAGGATGATGAAAAGCTATTTAAACAAATTATTTTTGACTCTGTTGGAAGAGTCCTCCGCGCATTGATTGATCGTGCCTTTGTTTGGGTAGAGGAGATTGATCAATTGCTAAAGAGCCGTAAAAATTCTCAAGGACTAAAGCTTTCTTTACGTTTGAAAAATATAGGTGCTCAAAACGAACACGAATTGGGTACTAAAGATTTAATTGCTTTATTAAGAAAAGATCCAATTACATTAAATGAATCAGACAGTAGACTTTTAGTTGAACACTTTCAATCAAAAATTCAAGATGCTAAAGAATTGATTGCAGATGAGAGCGCAGAGGGTAATTTATCAAGTGCTATCGCTGAAGTATTGGATTATCGAAAATGGTTTACTTTTGAATTGCAATTTAGACGTGCAAATGAAAATTATCCTTGGCGTCCATTATCCGATAACCAATTTAATATTTTTAGTGGTGGAGAGAAGGCTATTTCCATGTATTTACCACTGTTTGCGGCCGTTTATGCTCGGTATGAAGAGGCCAGTGATTACGCTCCGTATATTATTACGTTGGATGAAGCATTTGCTGGTGTAGATGAGCTAAATATTGAAGATTTATTTGCTACTTGCGAGGAGTTAGGCTTCAATTATATCTTTAACTCTCAAGCTTTATATGGAGAATATGCAAGTGTTAGTGCTTTGGCGACTTATGAATTAATTCGTCCGCAAAATGCGCCTGTCGTATCAACCATTAGATATTTATGGAATGGGCATCAAAAGCAGGTGAGTCCAATTGAATAAATTGCAAGCTAAAAAATATTTTCAAGAACCTATCTTTGTGTGGATTGCTCAACGATTACGAAAAAATTTTTATCATAAAAAGGCATTTGGTTCGCGAGTTAAACTACCGAATGATGTGGATTTATTACCGCTATATCGTTTTTTAGGACTAGGCAGTATTCAAAGTCGTAGTTATCAGCAGCTTTCTATTCAACAATTTGAAGCTGCATTACAACAAAGTAAATTTGCGCTTTCCTTATCTGAATATGTGTATCTTTTTGATGACACTGAATTAATAGATAAGGAAACTGAAAAACAAAATTATGAAGCAAGCTTTCAGAGATTCTTACAAAAACTAAAACCATTTTCGTTGGATTTTGAACATCTTTTAAGTAAAAAGCAGTTACAAGAATGGTTTGAAAAAGAAAATTTACTAGCCTTTCAACAAGTAGCGCTTGCTTTTAGCCAATTACCACAAGATTTTACGCGACTGTCTTTTTTTGCTTATCAAATCACTGGTAATCCACACGCTTTTGATAAATCACAGCCGGCCGGAGAGTTGTTCTTACAAATTTTAAGTGCTAAATATTTAGAAAATATCCATCGAGATTCTGACTTTTTAGCACAGGCAGAGATTGAACAATTACTCTATCAACAAGTGTATTTGTTGAAGGATGATATCTTGAACTTTGTTGCGCTCCATCGTATTTTAGGATATATTAATCATCAAGAAGCACTTGTCTGGCAATCAATTGCGAATTCAGATATATCTTGGAATGCATCTGTTAGAGAATTGTTGAAAGTGGATGAATTAAGGCCGGTCAATCATTCTTTTGTGGTTCTAGTTGAGAATTCAGGCGTGTATTCGCTATTACTTGAGCGGTTCCCTGATTTACCGCTTTTATGTACCAGCGGACAGATGAAATTTGCCGTTTGGGTTGCATTGCGAAAATTAACGAAACAACAAACGGTGCAGCTGTATTATGCAGGAGATATGGATCCAGAAGGTTTGTTAATGGCAGAAAAGTTATCAAAAGCATTTTCAAAACAGATTTCTTTTTTAGCGATGGATGAGCAAGCTTTTGAACAGGGAAAAGAGAGAAAAATATACGAAATGAATCGTCTAAAAAAGATGAAGCAAATTGAACATGAAGAATTAAAACAACTAATTCCATTGATTCAGCAAAATCAGGTTTGCTATCAAGAAGGATGCATCGATTATTTGATTCAGCAAATTGAACAAATACTATCTTAATTGAAACAAAAGAACCATCCTCTCCTTTTTGGGAGAGTGATGGTTCTTTTTAGTCATTATGGGCTCGTAACGCACTGACAATAGCGACGACATCGACCACTTCTTGGAACATGGCACCAATGAAGGCTGGAATCAATCCAAATGATGCGATAAACATTAAGACAACACATACTGCAATCCCGATGAGTACTGATTGTTGGGCAATTTTCACAGTATCTTTAGCAATAGTAATACTTTGGGCGACTTTGCTAAAATCATCTTTTAAAATGACAACATCTGCAGTTTCGCTGGCAGCCGTTGCCCCGTGAGCCCCCATAGCAATCCCGACACTCGCAGTAGCAAGCGCAGGAGCATCATTAATTCCATCGCCAACCATTGCCGTTAATCCGTAATTTGCAATCGTTTCTTGGATATGGCTAATTTTTTCTTCGGGTAGACATTCAGCAAAGACATCTTCAGTATCAATGCCGACTGCTTTAGCCACTTTTTGGGCAGCTAATTTTTTATCTCCAGTTACCATAATTAAGTGTTGTACTCCTAGATTGCGCAGTTGTTGAATCGTCTGTTTAGCTTCTGGACGTAAAGTATCAGCAAAAGTAAAGTGACCGAGATATTGACCATTTTGTGCGACAAAGACACTGGTTTTATTGGTCAAATCTTGAGGTAAACCTTTTTGTACAAGACTACTTTTACCAATCATATAAGTATGGTTCTTAACGCTGCCTTTAATTCCTTGCCCTTTGATTTCACTGATAGCATCAATTGGTAAAAATTCGATTTGTTGATTTTTGGCTTCTTGAACGATACTTCTAGCCAGAATATGAGTAGAGTTTTGTTCCAGACTTGCTACAATTTGTAAGAAATCAGTCGTTGAAATGGCATCGGTATGTGCAATATTTTCGACTTTCAAAATTCCTGAAGTGATAGTCCCTGTTTTATCAAAGGCAATATTTTTTAAATGAGCAAGCTTTTCAATGGCGGTACCATTTTTCACGACGATGCCATAGCGACTTTCACGACTCATCCCAGCCACGAAAGCAATTGGAGCGGCCAAAATTAACGGACATGGAGAAGCAACGACCATGACTTGAGCAAAACGAATAGGGTCTTTGCTTAAATACCATGCAATTCCACCTAAAATATAGGCAAGTAAGGTAAATGGAATGGCATATCTATCCGCCATCCGCACAAAGCTTGCTGGTGTTTCGCTGGATTGTTGCACCAGTTGCACTAAGCGTTGGTACTGACTATCTGCAGCTAAATGCGTTACTTTTAAATGTAAACTGACATCACCATTGATTGCTCCTGACATCAAGTTTTCTCCCTGTTTCTTTTCAACAGGAATGGATTCACCGGTTAGGGAAGCTTCGTTAATGGTCGCTACCTCATCTAATAACTCACCATCAATAGGAATCATTTCATTTGGTTTGACGACAATTGTTTGCCCCACTTTGATTTTTTCTAGTGGATAATCGACTAATTCTTCCTCTTCAATCACGTGAGCAATTTCAGGTGTTTGGTCAAGTAAGCTTTGTAATTCTTGATTTGCTTTTTTGCCTGCATAATTTTCCAATGATTCGCCACCAGTTAGCATGATAAGGACGACTAAGCTTGCCCAGTATTCACCAACGATTAGTGTTGAGACAATAGCAGTGATGGCCAAGATATCTACACCGAAATTTCCTTGACGTAAGGTTTGAATCATTTCAATCAACATCGAAAATGCAATAATACTACTGATTACCGTTACAATGATTTGTGCTGCTAAATCTTGATGAAAAACAAATTGCAAAATAAGTGCAGTCACGCCAATTAGAATAGTTATATATAATTTTTTTTGATCAGACATTTGTCATTCCCCTCTTTCAACATGAGTATACCACCCAAAGTTGTTAATTGATAATAAAAAACTCTAATTGAGAACGACAATCGTTGATATATGTAATTGATAATCTTTTTCAATTATAATTATTACAGATTAAGTCAAAACAAGCCAAACCATACAAAATTTGGTAAAATAAAACTAAGGATGCGAGGCGACTCGATCAGCTACGAGCGGATAAGATTGTCAGAATTAATAGAAAAATCTGATAGGCAAAAAATTAGCTTGTGATTTTTTAGCAGTAAATATAAATAATAAACAGGGATGTGATGATAATGAAAACAATGAAAGCAATTAAAGAACTTTACCTTATGGATTGGCGGCGAATTTTTGCCGTTCCTACAGCGGTATTCTTGGTGATAGCAATGTTAATTTTACCTTCACTGTATGCTTGGTTTAATATCAAAGCTTTGTGGGACCCTTATGGTAATACAGGAGATTTACCAATTGCGGTATATAGTGCCGATGATGGAGTGAATTTGGAAGGAAAGAAAATTGATATTGGACAAATGGTCAGTGAACAGCTTCATCAAAATCATCAATTAGGTTGGACTTTTGTGAAATCTAAAGACGTATTAGAAGATGGGGTACGTTCTGGAAAATATTATGCCGGTATTTATTTACCAAAGAATTTTTCAAAAGATTTAGTCAGTTTTATAGGCGGGACGATTGAAAAGCCTGAAATAGAGTATTTTTACAATGCTAAAATCAATGCCATCGCACCTAAAATAACTGATAAAGGTGCCTCAACATTGCAAAGTGAGATTACGGATAATTTTATCGCAACTTCTAGTCAAATTTTAGCTGAAACGATGAACAAAGCCGGCGTTTCCCTAGAGACCAATTATGGTGAAATTGAACATTTGAGCCAATTATTGATGAAAACCAACGATAATTTAGCGCAAATGGATGAGTATGTGAATCAATTAAAAGACTTACAACAAAAATTACCTGATATTAAGTCAAAATATGCTTTAGCGCAAAAAGTTCCGGATTATTATCCAGAAATCAATCGCCTCGCAGATAAATTAATTGCTGTAAATCAACAGACAAATCAGCTAGATCAGGTAGGGCAGACGCTTTTAAAGGTTCAAAAACAACTGCCGACGATTCAACAGGTACCTAACCGTTTAGATCAATTAAATCAAGACTTCTCGAAAGTGCAGCCAATTTTAACAAAGAGTATAGAAGAGGCGAAGGGTGCGATTAGTTTAGTAAGCCAAGTGCAAGGGTTAGTACCAACGATTCAAGATTTTAATGACAAATCGAATCAATTACTAACAGACTCAGTTACAGGTGTCGAAAAATTGCAAGAAGCTTTGCCAAGTATTGAAAGTAGTTTAAACATGCAATTGCAAGCACTTTTACTTTTTTCACAAACTTTGAACCAATTTTTAGATCAACTTAGCCAAGATTTACAAGTAATAGATCAGATGCAACTAACTCCTGAACAGCGTCAACAATTACAGCAAATAGTTACGCAGATAAATGATCGTGTCAATCAAACCAAACAAAATATTGAAAAACAAATCCAATATTTAGAAGTACTAGGGAAAATTACGGGTAAAGATTTTAGCAAGTCTATTACTCAATTAAATCAATTGTTAGCCAAAATCACCCAAATGCAGGAAAAAGCTAGCCAAATAAATGGCATGCTTGCTGATTTAACAGACCAATTGGCAACTATAGAGTCTTTAGTCAGTCAACTTCAAGGAATAAACAATGATTTTAACCGTATCTTGCAAGGAATTGATCTAACTGGATTAAGTAGTCAAATTAATGACACGTTAAGCAATCAATTATTGCCAATCCTTAAAGACAGCCAAAAAGTATTAGGTGAGGTTAGCCAAATTGACTTAAAAGATCTATTAGATAATACAAATCGCGTGTTAAATCAAGGTATTCAAATTTTAGAAACAGTTTCTACGGATTTACCTAGTTATCAACAAAAACTTCAAGCAGCTAACCAACTTGCGAAAAGTCATATGGGCAAATTTACGAATGGTGTGAATCAAGCAGTGCAATTCTATCAAAATGATTGGCCACAAACCAAACAAAAATTGGCCCAAGCAAGTCAATTTGCACAACAAGATTTGCCAGTGATTGAAAGAGATTATCGACAAGCACTCAAACAAATTGATGCGAAAATGCCTGAATTAGATCAAACCATTCAGCAGGTAAATACGTTTATCAATCAAGATTGGCCAGTGGTACGTACAGCCATCCAAAAATCAGCGCAAGCCTTGCAAGTAGGCGAAACCAAATTGCCATTGGATGAACTAATCGAATTGTTGAAAGTGAATGCTCAAAAAGAAGCAGATTTCTTCAAAGAACCAGTGAGGTTAAAAACGACGGCCTTTTATCCAATTAAGAATAACGGTTCGGCTAGTGCACCGTTTTATACTGCACTTTGTCTATGGGTGGGCTCATTATTACTTTCAAGTTTAGCAAGTACGAGTGTGTATCTGAACGAACGTCAAAAAGGCAAATATACTTTACGTGAACAATTCTTTGCTCGTATGCTCTCGTTCTTAACGATTGGCTTAGGACAAAGCTTAATCGTTGTACTTGGTAATTTGTATTTATTGAAAGTTAGCGTGAGGAATCCAGGATGGTATATTGCGTTTACTGTCTTTATTGGACTTTCCTTTATGTCGATTATTTATGTGCTTGTTAGTCTTTTTGGTAATGTCGGTAAAGGTCTGGGAATTATCTTGCTGGTGCTTTCGATTTCGGGTGGAGGAGGAAACTATCCAATTCAAGTTTCCGGTGCATTCTTTAGATGGATTAATCCATGGTTGCCATTTACGTATGCGGTCAATTTATTACGAGAAGCAACAGGAGGAATTTACTTGAGAAATATGTGGGTAGATATCATCTTCTTGATTTGCGCTGGATTATTATTTGTCATTTTTGGCACCATCTTCTTCCCAACAAATGATGCCATGGTGAAAAAATTCAATCACCGCACCAAAAACAGCCACTTCTTTCACTAAGGATGTGAGGCGACTCGGTCAGCTACGAGCGGATAAGTTTTCCAGGACGTCGGGAAAGTCCGAGAAGTAAAGACTTTCCCAGACGGGCTGGCTTATACGCCGAAGTAGCTAGTCGCCGAACACAGATTAAACTAAGGATGTGAGGTGGGTCGATCAGCTCCAAGCAAAAGGTTATCAATCAACTTAGGTAAATACGAGAAAATTCATGTGTTACCTTCTGCTAAGAAAATCGGATGAAAGGAGATTTTTTAGCAGGAGGGTGAATTTTCCGAGTATTTAGTTGATTGATACTGATAAAGCTAAGGTTGTCCGGAATGTCAGGAAAATCCATCGAGTATTAAGATTTTCATAACTTATGAAAAAACGACGAAATGCATTTGAAAAGTGTATTTAGTCGTTTTTGGTGTTCATGGGATTTTGTGGTACAATAATGGGGCGATTAAATGAATGAGAAAGTAGGAAAAATATGTTAACAACAGAAGATTTTGATTTTGATCTACCTGAAGAACTGATTGCACAAACCCCGTTAAAGGAGCGGACGAGTTCTAGATTGTTAGTGATGAATCGTCAAACAGGAGAACTAACTGATAAACATTTTTACGATATTATTGATTATCTGAATCCAGGCGATGCTTTGGTAATGAATAATAGCCGAGTATTACCAGCTCGCTTACATGGCGAAAAGGTCGAAACTGGCGCACATTTAGAAATTTTGCTTTTGAACAATACAGTCAATGATGAGTGGGAAGTCTTAATTAAACCAGCAAAACGTGCCAAAGTCGGAACAGAAATTTCTTTTGGTGATGGTCGATTGAAGGCTGTGGTTAAAGAAGAATTAGATCATGGCGGTAGAATTATTGATTTTAAATATGATGGGATTTTTCTTGAAATATTGGAGTCATTAGGAGAAATGCCTTTACCTCCATATATCAAAGAACGCTTAGAAGATCCTGATCGTTATCAAACAGTTTATGCCAAGGAAAATGGCTCAGCAGCGGCACCAACTGCGGGGCTACACTTTACTAAAGATTTATTAGCCAAAATCGAAGCTAAAGGTGTGAAATTGGTTTATTTGACACTTCATGTTGGTTTAGGGACCTTTAGACCAGTGAGTGTGGATAATATTGCAGAACATGAAATGCATAGTGAGTTTTATTCGCTAAGCCCTGAAGCTGCACAGACGCTCAATGAAGTGAAGGCGAATGGGGGAAGGATTGTTGCGGTAGGGACGACTTCTATTCGTACATTAGAAACAATCGGTAGCAAATTTGATGGAAAAATTCAAGCGGATAGTGGTTGGACTAATATCTTTATTACACCAGGTTATGAATTCAAAGTAGTGGATGCTTTTTCAACTAATTTCCATTTACCTAAGTCAACCTTAGTGATGTTAGTAAGTGCTTTTGCGGGTCGTGAACAAGTGCTTGCAGCTTATCAACACGCCATTGAAGAAAAGTATCGATTCTTTTCATTTGGCGATGCAATGTTTATATTTTGAATCTATCTTAGTTATTCCATAAACACATAAATATCAAAAACATTAGAAAATA